>ENA-OPSV01000009-OPSV01000009.1-human-gut-metagenome-genome-assembly--contig:-NODE-9-length-152037-cov-24.617718_pt1 | contig 152037 bp, 176 predicted proteins | sample MGYA00241460_ERZ501912 | MGnify/ENA primary metagenome ERZ501912 (study PRJEB25962, sample SAMEA2042402) | human gut metagenome | biome: human gut; feature: human-associated habitat; material: faeces...
AAAATTAGGCAAGACCATCTTTTGTCTCTTATCTTCATTATCCATGTAAGATATAACAACAACCCACAACTCTGGCTCCCGTTCTTTTACCGATAACATAAGATCAAGACTCGATTGACTATTGATATTTCTCCTGCCAGTTTCGTTATAACGTAGAATAATATAATCATCCGCGTTATCATTCTCAACCATCACGACTATAGGGCGATCGCTCTTCCCATTATCACATAATACTCTTGCCTCTTTCCCGTTGCGGAGATATACCTTATCGTAATCTCCGTTTTTGTATATCTCAAAATCAAACTCTATCACCATATCATTTCCTCCTATTGATATATTGTTGTGTACGTCCTTCTTCTATCTTCTCGAAATAAAACTTATTCCCATATAACCGGGTGAAGCAGATGTTATACCCGAAATGTTCCGCGCGTCTGATCTGTGCGTAACCTCTACTGATGTCATTATTATCAATCAGCGTAACAAAACAATGTGATCCCACCTCTGTGTTTAAAACCAGATTTTCCCAATCTTTTACCTCCATATCAAATCTCCTTAAATAATTTTTTGTTATGATTATCGCTATTATACCATTTATCAATATTATCGTACTGCTTTGGATAAACCCCATAGGCCTTACACCACCTAGGTAACGGCTCGTTCAACGCATCTAACGCCGTCGCAAGGTCGAACGTAGCCTCCTCCTTGATACAACACCCCGATCCACTCCCACGGCTCGGTATATAAGCTCTACTATATGCTACGCTCATCCCATATTCCCCACGACTCAGATACCCGATGTTAGGCGAATCAGGGAAGGCGTAATACAACATTATATAATCACCCTTACTCCAGCTTCTATTATAAGTATCATCCTGCCACGCAAAAACCCTGCAACCGGCTTCTTTCAATTCCGCTGCCGCTCTTTTTAAAGTATTGTCCATATGCTATTTAATTAAGTTGTGTCAAGGCGCCGGGAACCGACCCCGGATCATATCCGCACACGTACGATCATGATATATCCTTCCGCCCCGCCAAGGTTTTGGTTCAACATTAACAAACTTTCATATCCTCACACATCTTAAAAAAGACCTCTCTTATGATCTTCTTGTATAAGATGTATATCTCATCATCATCCTCATCAAACTCCACTCCCCATGAACGTAATAAATATCTAATATCACAATTCGCTATATGAATCCTGAATATAGACGGAACGCTCATTATGTAATCCTCAAAAGCCTTCTTAATTCCATCCCTTTTGATATGTTCTTTATACTCATTCTTGAACACACTAAGCATAAAAGATAGATATTCCCTATCATATTTAAACTTCTTCCCATAATTATCTGTATTTATATGATCCAGTATATATATTTCTATTGCGTCTCTATCGTGTCTTGACATACCTCTTCCTCCTCCTTTTGATATTTTATAACCCTTTTCTCCCCATACGCTTTCGCTAATTGGATAAGTTGACCGGTAAACACCTTGGTACGGTGTTTTACGATCTTATCCACCAGCTCCGGGCATCTGGTTCTCCATCTATAATTAACCTCACCTTTAGCTTTCTTCTTGTAATACCTATAGAATGTTACGGCTACTACACTTCCCCATTCTGTTCAAAAGCAACCAAATCGTAATTGTTGTAAGTTATTTCGTTCATTGTGTAATATATTTTATAAATTCAATCACTTTCTTTGGCAGTGAATCTATATCCTTCACTCTTTTACCAAAATTGTACATATGACTTCTATGCGGATAATAATCTCCCGCATACATCCCCACTCCTAATGGATGGAATGGATCCTCACTGCATGAGAAAACAGGATAATACACCACTCCATAACCATCCTTTACATTTTTATTTACACATACTATAGTATATCTATCAGTCACCTCATTACCAAAATCATATACTCTTACTTTTACTTTCACGCCATCCGCGTTTGTTATAATATTATCCATATATACCTCCTTTGTTGTTCACTATCCGACTAATCTATTTTCCTTCCATATAAGGTGTATGTACCATACCATCCCCTATCCATATTTACCACCTCAATATGATGTATATGATAACAACCATTAGCTATTCTATTGCAATCGGCTATCACCATAGCTATATTCCTATACCCAGAATCAATGAAAACACGAGCCAATCCATCCCCACTAAATATAGATACCTTGATATCGTCTCTCTCTTTTATAATCCTTCTCATATCATATCCTACTATCAAACTAATCTATTCTTTTACCATAATTAGTATATGACCCACACCATCCACGAGCCTCATTTGATACCCTAATATGATCAATGGGCTTATCCCCGACCATATTATTGGCGTACGATATTACATCCGACATACTTCTGAATCCGGAATCCTTAATGGATTTTATAAGCATCCTATCATACCCGAATACCAATATCTTCACAATATCTCTTTCCTTCACAGTCCTCCTCGCTCTCATAATATTCTAGCCATAAAATAAACAAACATAAAATCTATTTTCTCTTTGTTATCATCTATCCTATGTCCGGTGATCTCAAAAATAACCCTACGCTTTTCGATAGTCCGTATATTATCTAACTGAATAGCTATGTAAGGATATTTCATAACTTTCTCTCTATTGATGTTATTCAAAATAGCGTTGACATCTTGCCTGCGAAAATACATATTTACACCTATGTAGCTGGCAACCAAAAGACACTCATCTATCACCCCATCAGTATCGAATAGAAATAACATATCATCCTTCTCTATAGTATATTCCGCATCAAGAATCTTGATACGTTTGCTCCCGTCCTTCTTATCAGCTATAAGAATCGCTAGCATCTCCTTATCGGTCGTAAGGATATAATACACCTCATCCTTTGTAATATTATCACGCAGATAAAGCAGCGCTTCATCTTGTAATTTCATAATCTCGTCCATACTATTAGTATTTTATATTACCACTCCAAAAAGAACGGCGGTAGACACCCGTAGCCTGCCACGCCGTGACACAGCCGCCCGTTCCCCTTGGTGTTATTCCACTACCATCAATCGGTTTTAAATCCAACATTCCTCTACCTCTATCTCCATATGATCCGCCCAATCACATCTATCAACATCCTCTCCATCCTCAAAGTAATAGTAAGCCCATACCTGTACGCCTCCTACCTCTATATATCCATCACTTTTCCATTCTATCAACCCGTCTTGCCTTACCACGTTGGTAGGCTCAGCCCCTAGCGACAGCAGATTATTTACTATACTACCGCCAAATACGTTCCTTGCTTCTTCTTTCGTCATATCACTATCAGATTTTTAATATTACACTAACGCCAAAGGGGAACAGGGACGGACGACCAGCGGGACCTACCCCACGCCATCGCCGCCTCCCGTTTCCCTTGGTTTCCTCCGCATCGCTCACAACCGCCTTGCCTTGACCGGAAACTCCTACCACTTGTAAACTTCTACATTTGATTGGAAGATACCCCTTGATTGAAAGACGTCTCCTTGCTTGAAAAGTATTTTTCTTGTTTTGGAAGGTATTTTTCTTGCTTGAAAGGCGTTTTTCTTGCTTGAAAGGCGTTTTTCTTGCTTGTTTGGTGGTGTCCCCTCACGCAAATCCAAAACCTCCCTCGAAACCCCCACGAAATCCAAAGACCTTCCTCTACTTTGTTCCACGTGGAACGTTGATTCAGTCTAGGATATCGAGATCCTTGTTCTTGATTGCCTTATATACTTGCCTAATACAATGTATTGATAATAAAACCAATAAAGAAACTATGATTATAGGCAGGGCGTCGCCCGTAGCTATAACATACCGCCCCAACTCAAACGCCATATACCCACAAAACAAGGTAAGCACTAAATATATAAATACACCCATAAAAATATACAATAAGTAACCACGATTTTAAAATTGAACGCAAATAATACAATTAATTGAGTATCAATAAAATAATATATATCAACCCCTAGAGCTACCTCTAAAGGAAGACAAGCCTAGATATAGATAAAAAATATACAATAAGTACCGCCTATTATATACCTTTTAGGATCGATTCAAGCGCAAAACCATACATAAGGACACAATATACCCGTCCGCATGGATATATATGTATACAAAATGATGCTAAATAAAGCATTTTACTTACACATTTTCGATCAAGGCTTAAAATTTGCCGCCTCAACACTTTTATGTGTAAGCAAAATATATACACATTCTATCATTTTGTAAAATATAGGCACAAAAAAGCCCTTTCGTCCTATATCACTACGGTACGAAAGGGCACAAACTTTAAAATCAAATAAAAACAAACGATCTATTGCCGCAATTTGTTTGCCATGTAACTAACACGTTTCCGCCTACATTTATCAGATTCCCTACTACAATCTAATTTATTAGATTTGTATAGTTCTTTGGTAAGCTCAACATAGAACTCAATTTGAGACTTTCTTGCAGCGTCTAAAGCCTTTTCCTTTTTAAGTGCTAGCTTCCTATTAAGATTATCAAACTTTCTCCTATACATAATTTATTTGTTTTAAATTGCACCAATAAGAAACGGTAAGCCGGGTGACAATACGGCCGGCCTTATCAATACAACCAGCCGGACACACCACACCCGCCCAACTCCCTTTGGTTTGTCCCTTTGCCGACAACGAAGCCGGCCAAATACGCACATACGTTACCCGTGATACGTACCGACAAGGCGCACTTTGTCCGTCAATTTAACCGCACAAAATACCCCTGTAAAAGGTTGTTATTTATTATCGCATACAATATCGCAGTATTTAAGCAACCTGTAATATTGTTGCTTTGATACATTGGCACGGTTATAACACCGTTATGCACTCCATACGTGTTACTCTAGCAACGCATGGACATACGCCCTATACATGCGTATATACACCAATATACCCCGTGTTTTACACGGCCTATCCGGAAACCGGACGTATTAACCTGTCTTGATACAAGCCCAAAGAATAACGGTTCTTATCACGACCGGATACGAACCTAAACCACATTATTAAGCGACGGCCTATTTACACAAGCTATCGAACACCAACGGCTATACTCCTACCCACTTGTGTATGCTTATATCAATATGTTAAATATCTTACCTATTTAGTCTAAATCAGTAGCGCGACGGGAACGCATAGGTGTGCTACCATAACGCCCCTGTATACAAATGATATAGGGGCTAATTATTTGCTATCTTTCATTTTTGGGGTGCGTCAAATAGTAAGTGACACACTTTGCAATGAGATTAAATGTATACCGTTTGATAGGTACGGCACACTTTATGATACGTTTGTCTGTGCCGTTAAACGTTTCGTAATATATACCAAAATCGTACTCTATAGGCTCATTATATCCAAAGCGTTTATGAGACGATCCTAGTATTGCTATATCCTCTATTTCACTCATTTTAAGATTTTTGTTTTTATCCTGTTCGTTTTTATCATAGTATTCACGTTCTACTTCTTTGTAGGAGCAGAATGTGTTATTTACACGTGGTAATATTTCTTTACAAAGTTGTATTACTACTTCCTTGTCTTTTGCCAGATTGACTAAAGCGGGGACAATCGATTTGTCTACTTTAATCTCATTTTCTTTTAAAATCTCATTAATTTCTTTTCCGGACTTAAAGAGCTGGCACCAAGCCTTGACCGCACCTGTTAACGTTTTCTCACTTGCTTTCTTTACCTCGTTTTGTACTTTGTTTAAATCTTTGCTAGTCATTAGATTTTACCTATGCCCTTAGGATTTATATTAGCATCTAGCACGCTTGTTTGTTAATATTGTTATCTCACATTGCAAATATAATACATGTTTTATTTTCAAACAAATATTTTACAATAAAAATTCAACGATTATATATAATAAAACTAATCAAATGTAAACATATATTAAAATATTGATTTATATTATTGACAATCAACAATTTAAATACAAAATAAGCATTCTTTTTTCGGCTTGCAGATCGTTTGCCGTTCCTGTTTCCCGTTCTTCGTGGATTGGGGGGGGCTGGTCCAAAAACGGCAGCCCGGCCGGGCCGATTTCGGGGAGGTGGTCCGTCCCGCATATCCCCCTCCCATCATACCCCACCCCATCTCTCCAATAATGTCCCGCATATCATCCTCCCCGAGTATCCCTCATACTTCCTCACAACCATATCACCTTCCATCTCATTTAATTTGTTATATTTGCGATATAATTAAAACATAATATATTATGAATAAAGAAGTTAAATACATGATGGGGGGGGGTATTTATATCCTTCGTAAAAATTTATTCTTATGATAAGGAGGAGATTTTATTCAAGTTATAAATCCCCTGTTGATAATGGCGTTTATGCCGTTAAACAGGATGGTAGATTAATACCTTTGTCAAAGGCGGATTATCAATGTATATCCGTAGCTATTGTACATGATGATCATAAGATCATGATTGAGAAGAATGAAGATTCTAATCAAAGCTACAAAACAGCCACGTCCGGTTTGCCCGATTCTTCTAACAAGACTTACTCTTTTTATTGGGGTGAATATGGTACGGATCAGACCGGCATTACAAATTATGACAAAGTAGACGGGAGCAATGATTTTGGTTTCCTGAAACCTGAGCAAGATTCATACAAAGGTACTCCATATCTTCCGGATGATGTTAGCTCCTGGACGAATGGGGCTTTATCTGATTGGGCTGGGAAAGCGAATTCCAATGTATTAAAAGGGGTGACTACCGGTGGCGGTTCTTATACTTCCTATGCGACAGCCGGTCATGTACTTAATACGTTCTTAGCTAGTGCTGACGCTAAGGGATATGATGATTGGTATATCCCATCATGTGGTCAGCTTTCATTGATATATATGTACTTGATTAGCGTCAATAACGCGTTATTGGCTATTGGTGGACAGCCGTTAGATACCAGATATTATTGGTCTAGTTCAGAGCATAGCTCCAACTCCGGATGGATCGTACTATTCAACAATGGGCGCACATTCACCCGATACAAGCGCCTAACCTCTTCTGTTCGATTTGTACGTGACATCGAGTGATCATACACCCTACTGACCCAATAGAACGGGGCTGGCTCCCATCCCTTATAGCCTTCCCGGCGGGTATGACGCCAGCCCCCTTCCTTGGTATCTTCCCTCCCCCATCTAATATAATTTATTATATTTGTACGTAACTTAAATTATTTAATCATGTATCAATATATTACAGATAACTTCGTGGGGGGGGGTATTTTAACCCTCAGATAAGGAGGGGGTATGTTTAGGCGCAGGACTTCTTCTTCCGGTAAGATCCACTACCGTATTAATATAGACAAGATCATGTGTCCTAATCCTGTAGATATATATATTGATGGAGATACATATCAATCTGATTTTAACGGATCTTATCTTGATATATATCGCAATAAGAAGATAGAAGTTATAAGAATAGGTGGACAGATAGTTTCAAAGGATCAACAATATGAGTACAACGTTTTATTAGGCACAACCGGAGGTGTTTCAAAAGGGACTCTTACGTATCTATATGATTCCGGTGTGCATTGTGATTTAGCTGATACGGAGTTATACGGGCATAGGATAACTAAATTTACTCCTATAACGGAGATAACTGATCCTGAGGAGATCATCAATTTCACTTACATGCCTGAATTTTATAATCAGATTACAAGTAACAATCGTATAACTTGGCAAGGTGATCTTATAACAAATGGTTATTGTATAGTAGCCAATACCTGCCAGGGATGCCAATCTGTTGCAGTTGGAACCGGCATTTACAATAACACCTATAGAGTAGGTATAGTAATTGTAGCACCTAATGATAGCTTGTGATGAGGATGTAGTACCAAATGGAGGGAGGCCTCCCTTCATCCCTCCGAACCTACCCATCGGGTCTTCCGACGGCTACTTCCCTTGGTATATATCTTTATGGGATAATTAGATAGGTAGTGGCACTACCACTACCTTAATATTATAGATCTCGTATCAGTCTAATTCTTTTAGGATTTCTTTTATCCGATACGCCTACTTGACCGAAACCTGAAACCGCCCAATAATTTCTATCATTACATTCAGAGCTTGTCATATACGCCTCAGTTGAGGCTTGGAACATTTTACCTCCAATAAGATACAATATATCATTTATATCAATCATCCTCATATACACCAATGACATTTGCGGACAAGAGGGGATATACCGGTCATTGAATCCAAGGGCATCGTTACTATTTATGAATCCATTAAGAAGATTGCCTGAGATAGCATAAGATCCTTGTTCTGCGGCTCCAATCTTTTTTAATACCTCTGAATTAGATTTACCATTCCAATCAGACATCACTCCGGTCCATTGAGATATGTCATTTGGTATATGTGGCTGACCATTATATACCCCGGAATTACTCATAAGATACGCTCTAGTAAGGCCTTGGTAATCGTAATCAATAGTATCATAATTAGGGATCTCGTATTGATCTACCAAATATTCTCCCCAGACAAAGTTGTCACCGGCCAACATACCTTCTGTTGCCTGTTTATAACTAGGATTTTTACTCTCGTTTTTTTCGATCATAATCCTATGGCCTTTATGTATCAAAGCAGCTCCAATACATTCGGCATCTACCTTATTGGATGGAAGTAACTTTAGATTTTTAGCAACTCCATATACTCCATCGCCGGCGTTAGACGGATGTATTCCTGATGAATGAAATCTTCTTCTAAGCATACTGATAAATTTTTATGGAGGATGAAAAAAATACCCCCCCATTAAGTTAATTTTATTTAATATCATATTATTATGTATTTTGCACATACAAATATATAATTTATTCTCAGATCATGTCACTGAATCCAAGAGAACGAGCCGGCCTCCATCCTCCCGGGCATCCCCAGCCCTCCCACCGCCTCCCGTTCTTTTTGGCTTCCTTCTGGTTTTATCCTCAAAATTTCATATCTTTGGGACAAAAAGATAATCATGTTTAGAGACATACTTCATAAGCTTAAGATCTTCTTCTGCGACGATGATGTTGAGAAGATATATGTAAGGGACAGTACGGTCATCCGCAACAACGAGATCCATAGGATGTATAATGAGATACCGGACGAGTTAGGTGATTTGGCTACGGTCGTATCAAGGAACTACGTATATGGTAAGATAAAGGACAGGACGGGATTAAGTATCCGTCATATCAGTAGGATAATAAACAATACTAAAGTTGAGGAGATATGATTAAGGATACGATGGAGCGGGATATGATAAATGAGATATCCACGTTATTCGTGATGATATTCATGTCCGGATTGATGTTTGTCATGCCGATATTAGATATAGAGTGCGATGATATTACTATCATAATAGGATCAGGAATCATACTATCTTTTATACTAACCATAATACCGATCTTGCTTTCTTATGATATAAGGGATGAGATCATTGAGTTGATTGGGGATATGGATAGCCGGATCGTGGTAGATACTTCGGTATACAAAACGAACCTACCCTAGGTAATTACTAGGGTAGGTGATGTGCTATTTTCTTTTAACATACTTATCAATCAGATCTATTGATAGTTTAGCCCCCAGCTCCTCCTCCAACAGGTTAAGGTAGTTCTGGTGCAGGCATCCGCCCCGTTCCACCTCCCTGAAGCCGGCCCCGTCCCGGATCCTGACCAGCCCTTTCTTTGGATCCATGTCGATCAGATCCCGAAGCTCGTTCATGTTCTTAAACCTGTCTTCTATCACCTTAAATACATCGATCTTAGGTTTCTTATTCTTAGGCTTTATCTTAATTCTCCCGCTCATAAGACATTAATCACTTTCCGGTACTACCAAACCCACCATTTCCTCTCTCGGATTCTCCAAGGTTTTCTAACGACCCTACTTGATCCCATACGATGCGTTCCCGTCTACGGATAAGCAATTGAGCTACCTTATCCCCTGCCGAATAAGAAGGGTCACCATAACGATCTATACGTCTAGTCACTACCATAATCTCCCCTCTGTATCCCTCATCTACGGTACCCGGAGCGTTTTGGATAATTGACTTAGTTTTTGTAATGCTACTACGAGGGCGGATCTCCATCTCATAATCCTCAGGTAAGGCTACATGTACGCCGGTATGGTATATGATCCTACCACTGTCAAGTTCTATGTTCTTAACGAACAGATCCATGCAAGCGTCATCCTCATGGGCGTATTTAGGCATCTTAGCCCCTTCTTCCAGCCAGATCTTGACCTTGCACGTATCTATATCCTCAAGTAAATCAAACGCCTCGTTATAACTCATAGGTTGCTCAGAGGCAAACGAAATGACTTTCGCCAATACACTTCTAATTTTACTCATCTTATTTTGTTTTTAAATTCCTTCCCTTTCGGGCATTGTAATTTACATTCCTCACCACAAGCGGAACAGTTGGGTCTCATTCCGGGCACCCCTCTTCCCCCGTACGGCCAGTAGGCGTAATCGCAGACGTTCCTGAACGCCTCCATCGCCTTGATCTTGGCATCGACTGTTATCTTCTCCTTAACCTTTTTCATGCTTTTCCTGAACTCGTCTTTCATATCCTTCCCTTCTATCTGTCTGGCCTTACGTCTCTCATTCCACCAATTGTAGTAGAATTTGTCCGCCATCTTATAAGCCTCAGGGTCAAATTTATCACGGTGCAGGATAGGGGCATCCTTGACCTTCTTAATATTCCTGCCACAAACATAAGCAAGCCCGGCGTACGGAGGTATGTCCTTAGGATCAACCAACCCATCCGGCACGCAGTAGTAGAAGTAGTTGGGTCTACCGTACCTAGTCCGGCCTCCGACCTCGTACAAGGCTTGCCTTCGAGCCTCGAACCATCCTTGCATTACTTGGTGCTTTTCCTGTTTCTCGAAATCCTTGTTATAGTCAGCTAATGAGATCTTAACCTCAACCTCATAAGCGTACATAGATCTGGTTATAGCCAGATAATCTGACTCCCAGTTATATACATATAGGTTATTTATCACCCATTTAGGTGATACCAAGAACCTTCTATTCAGGATATCCAATATCCCTCTCTCGGTATATTCATTACCTTTATCTGATCGCCGTGTTCCCATCTCCTGTCAAAGTATTGTTTCTGAATCCTACCGCCCGTATAGCGTTGCTTATCAACATCCTTAACTTATCCATGTCATTATCATGGAACGAGAAGGTAGTTATGGTATATGATTCACTAACCTTATCTTTAAATTTTATCATCAACATAGCGACATACTCTCCCATCATTTTCCCGTTAATGATATCGAGATCTATTATCCCGTGGTCTATTAGATCAACCACATCCCATCCTGATGGTAGATACGTTTTTATTTGATTAATGTCCATCCCAAATAGTTATTATAAATAGGAGGGCCGTGCTACCCTCCTATAGATTACACACGAAAAATAGAACTGAAAGCGATCTTAAGCACGTAAGATTTTGTTGATTCCCGTAGGCTGTCTACCGGTTATCGTTAATTACCGACCTACGGGAATATGTTTAAGAAAACACCATGTGGGGAGTGGGGGAATCGAACCCTTATCCACGCTACGATTAGGAATCGTAAATTCTATCCGTTAAATTAACTCCCCTTTATTCAAAGATCTATAAATTGTATATAATTACCAAACAATATTTTAGCGAATCCGGCTGGAATCGAACCAGCATCTCCAATATTATGGTAATCATCCAATGATCCTCGGATCCATATGTCCCGATCCTCCCGGACAAGGACATCAAACAAAATCTAAACTCTAAATCTAATGACAAATTATATTAATCCAACTGTGGACCCGGCCGGACTTGAACCGACAACCTGCTGGTTATGAGCCAGATAATCTAACCATTGATCTACGGGTCCTAAATATACCATGTCTATATTTTCATTTAAATTAGTCAATTTGTTTCTTTTTGTATCATAAAACGTTTACATCTTAATAATTTCAACTTTTTGTACGTAATATCCCGTTGATTACCACCGTCAATATCACGGATATTGAAACTACCCGATTTGCGTCTTCCAAATATGAAGTAACAATTGCCTTCAAACATAACCCTGTCAAACAAACGAAAACCAAAAACCTCAAAAGAAGATTGATTCGGCTTTTTAACCCCTCCTTTTAAAACCTTTTGTTTGTGGATTTGACGATTATGTCTTCTAACCAACCTTACTTTGTAATGATATCCCAACCTTAAAGCGTTGAAATTCTTAGAAATAACGAAAGCATCAGAGATATGGGATTTTTCAATTCCATATTTAATCCGATTGTATTTCGTAATATAACCGAACGTCATCGAAACGTTGTCGTATCTGGATTTTAACTCCTCGTACAACTTCCATTTCATGATCCCCATCACGGCTGCGTCGCGAAGCGACTTGCCTCGTTTTACCCTCAAATCGATTTTACCTTTATGATACTCCTTATGGCAAGTCTCACATAAGGTAATAAGATTTGAGGGAGAATCACCTCCTGTTTTTCGAGACTCGATGTGATGAACATTCAAAATCGGGTCTTTTGACTTACCTTTACAATGCCGGCATTTATGTCCATCCCTTGTCAAGACATATTCCCTGACATTCCAAAAACCAAGTTGATTTCCTTCCTGATATTCGTTACCGGAGATATTGGGATTCTTGATTTTCCGGGTATCGAACTGAGCGACCTCAACGATAATACGGGATATCGGGAGGATAGAACAGACGTTGTCGATAACACGGATATGAGCATCAATCCTATGCCTCACAGAAGGTGCTACCCATCCTGTACGTTTGCTTTTTATCCTATTATCAAAACGAGGTTTTCTATACCTCAACCTATTTCGTCTCGTTCTTCGTAACTCTCTTCTTGTAGACAAAAGGTCTACAATATCACTTCTAAGAATAACTTCACTGCTGTAAAGTTCTTTGCTTTTCGTCGTAGCGGATAAACCAACATGTTTGGTTCCGGCATCGACGCCTAACACAATTTCCTGTTTGTAATCTGATGTCTTGTACATCAATTTGATGGTAAAAGGACATGTGTTTATGACAACCGCTTTCTTATCTTTTAGCAGCTGTCTAACCTTCCCATGCCTTGTCGTAGGCATCATCGGTTTACCATCTATGTCCTGTACATACACCATTTCACAAACTAATTCAATGTTTATTCAACATAAGTCAGGGTAAAAACCCTGTTAGTGCCCATCGCCAATGTTATTTTGAGGTTTTGATGCAAGCGACACTATGGCCCGAATACAACCATTGTTTAATCACTTGCCTTAGAGCAAGGGACTTGGGCAAACATCCCTTGGTAACTATGTATTCTCAAATAACGTAGCCTTTGTCTCAAGGCTTAGGCTAATAATCGGAATAGCTTTTAGCTATTATACATAATTCATGCAAATGTTTTATGGGTTGCATGAATTATGTATTATTCGCGAGAATGAAACTATTGTCCAACATTCTAGCATATAGCACCAATCCTCGAACGGGAACGTCTCCACGCCAGACCTACCCCATCCCGTCCCCCAACTGTTCTGTAGGACGAATCCGGCCTTGTCCCAGCCGGTGAGGATAACGGCATGACCTCCCAAGTTCTGTCCTTGGCCTTGCCAGAATCGATTACCATAATTATAGCAATACAGACCTATAACCAGAGGCCCATTCAGCATCAACGCTACCTTAGCCGATACCGGATCTATGATCCTAGCGTAACTGTTTATTTTCTCCCCATCTACGCCTACGTTCTTGATAGACTTGATAGCATCACGAAGAACCATCCCGTCCTGGTCCTTATCCTCTCTCAGATCATATATATCGTAAGGAGAGATCTTGACCGGTCTTTTAATAGCCCTTATGCTCTTTCTCCAGTTAAGTATCTCAGCCAGGCTTACTGCTGCGCAAATAGGGGAAGAACCTTGATCCACTACGCTATCGACATTATTGATCTTATACTCATCAGGAACAGCCTCGTGCTGCATGTTCATGATAGCGTCCCTGTCATCCATAGGGGATGGTATGTAACCTAGTCCGTATTTCATCATCTATCCTTTTTATGATAATCTATTATCTTGATATTAAACGTATCGGATCTCTGCCTTACCTGTATAGACCCCCTAGCCTTTCCCTTGGCGTCGTATAGGGCAGTGAAACCAAAGTTATCGACCCGGCCGTCATCTAGCGTAAACCGCCACTCCTTCCATTGGCCCATCACGGTTCCGGAAGATACTATGGAATCCACCACATAAGATATATCAGTAGTATCGTACTCCGTATAATAGGTTCTAGATGTACTACATCCGACAGCCGCTAAGATAAATAACGTCACCAAGAAAAACAAGATTCTATTCATCTTTCTTAGATTTTTTACGTTTCTTAGATTTCTTCTTCTCCTCAGTTTTATTCTCGACATTTACGTCATTGCCGGCATCGGTACCAGTAACCTCAGAGATATTATTTTCAGGTATATCGATATGACCTGAATTAGGATCCATCTTATCCTCCTCGACAACAATCTCATCAGCCACATCATTGTCTAAAGCCTCAGGATCAATATGATTCTCCAGATACTGGATACGATCGGACATAGCCTTATTTTGTTCCTCTATCTCCTTGTATCTTCTCCTAGCCTCGTCGAGTAATTTGGATGATAGCTTATGCTTCTTCTCTATATCCATATAAGCCCGTTTAAGAGTCTCTTTCTCTTTCACAGACTCATTATATAGCTCTCTTGATTTACTAAGCTCATTCCCCATCTTAACTATATGAGAATCCTTGGATTCTATATCCATATCAAGTGAATCGGAAAGAGTTTCAAGATAGCTTACTTTCTCTTCTAATTCCGTTATCTTCTTGCGGGAATCCTCATAATCTCTTTTTAATCTACTTGAATAGCTAATAGCCTCATCAAGATCCTGATTTAGAGTATCTATATAACTACTCTTTACTATCTTCAATCCGAACATCTTTCTCGCTGTTATAAGTTTTACGAATATCGGCATTTATCTTACCGACTATAATTAACTCAGCTATATGTTTGTCTTTCTCTACTATAGCCATATCCTTACGGACATTAGTGACCCTGATCATGATATTCCCGTTATTAGACGATACGAACGGTGATCCTACCAAAGTAAGTCCCGTATCGCCGGTAAACGACGGCAGCATCATCAACACACCTATGGTATTGTCCGGGAACGATGCCCATACCCCTGTGTCTATATCAAGGACATCACCCTGTCCTAATGGGAAGGCATTACCCTGTTTAATAGGAATATCCTTACCCAACGAGTTCCATGCTTTCGAGAATCTTACGGAGTTAAGGAAGATCTTTCCCTCTTTCTCCACCATCCCTACCATAGGTTCGCAATTCAGTCTAACCTCGTTTTGTTTATCATCCTGCTTCTCCTCAAACTCGTCAAGGTCTCTAGCTGATGTAAACGACTTACTCTCCAGAAGTTTTTTAATATCCTCAATGCTGGTCATTATAATTTGATTATTAAATAAACGATCTTCAATCCTAACTTCAAATCAGATGTCTTTTCGAACATCTCCCTAAGAGGTAAGATAGTAGCGTCAAGATCTGACGCTACCCATTCTCCATCCTTATAATACATATCCTTTTCCTCGGAATACGCTACACAAGGTCGATGCCCTAAGTTCTTCATAACCGTATCTACCTTATTTTGGGTAGGCATCGAGACACGGTTCACTTTAGTAGATATATTAAAATTACTTTCTATCATAAATCAAATTCTACATATTTATAATCAACATTATTTATCTCAAATATCTTATCCATAAATATTCTATGTTTCTCTTTAGTATCAAGAAGATTCTCACCATAAAAGAAAAATCTATTTTCATTATCCAATTTTAGATATTTATGAATAAGTTTATGTGCTCTTCTTGATAAAATAAACCCGCTTTTTAAACAATCATAATCCCAATGATGAGCTTCTTTGTATTTTAAATCAAATCCTCTTGATCTTAATGACCTACTTAAACCTTTATATACACAAGATTTTGTTTTATAATTTTTACTATGCTTACTTGCATATCCAAGCCTCTTATACTTTTCTCTTCCTCTTTCCCTTTCTTTATCTACAAAATCGGGATTTTTGATATTATCATTATATTTATCATGAACATCTTTTTTAGCGCACTCCTTACACTTATTAAAATGTCCATCTTTCATTTTAGGATGCTTATAAAACTCATCTATGGATTTTATTTTACCACATTTGAAACAAACCTTATCCATATAAATCAGAAAGGAAGATCATTGTCATCTCCAAAAGGAGGATATTGTGGCGGCTGCTGACCTCCAAAAAAAGGTGCTTGGGCTGGCTGCTGCGGAGCCTGCTGGCATGATGGAGGAGGCGTCTGCGGCTGGGCTTGCGGCTGATATGACGGTGGTGGCGTTTGCGTTGTAACATCACCAGCATTGTTTTGGCTTGACGACTGAGCAGGTTTCACACCATCTGTCTTAATGCCTTGAATATACTTATTAAGTACCTGATAGGCGAAAGCGTCTTGGGCGGTATAATCAAACTTCTTGTTACCCATAATATCCGTGCTCTCAACCCTGTCAGGCCATCCATTCTGTCCATTCTTATAATATTGCTGGATAAACTCATCTTTTCCGTCTGGAGTCTCCCTAGCGTATGAGATAAAGAAATTGCCATGAGCGTATTGCTCTCCTTTTTTAGTATGCGCAGGATTGATAACAATCTTCCGTTTCAGGTCGATATTAGGCAAGTATCTTACAAGAGACTTAACATAGCTGTTAATCCCTCCTCTTGATGTCATCAACGGAACTTTTATAACATAATTACCTTCCTCATCGCTTATCTTTATAAATAAGAAATTTGTCTTAGCGCCATTCATCTCCTGCTCTAATACAAAAATATCGGAAAGATACCCTTCTATACCGTTCCAGAAAACCCTCCAGTAGGATACGGCTCCTGTCTTCTCATTTATATGTTCCTCGAAACCTTCCTTAGGATCTCTTGACGATTGATATAATACACCACCTCCACTTATATTAAAGTATTGTGTATTAGATGATAACTGATTTTCACGAACTCCCATATTATATATATTTAAACGTTAAACAATAATTGATGATGACAAGAAATACTCGTTCTTATTATCCTCCCCATAAATCTTGTTGAAATGAGATTTATGATCATGTTCGATAACGACCCTATTACATGATATGCTTTTAACTATACCAAGATACCTACCACATAGCACATCGCATATAATATCATTACCGTTATGCGATAAAGCCGTAAGCCTTTCCTTACAAGATCTTCCAGACATAGGGTTCTCCGACATAATACCGCATCCTTTTTCCGTAAATATCAATTTACAATGATCAAATTCATTTATCTTGATATTATTCTGGAAGGCTTGGACGAGTAGATCCTTATCAAAGACATAGGCACTTGTTTTGACAAAATGCTCGTCCACGAACCTCCAGTTAGGATAATTACCGTCAAAGTGAATCTCATACATATCCATATCAGGGGTAGAGAAGTAAGTCCTAGTATCGTCTACTTTGATAGACAACGTATCTAATGACTTATCTATATGTTTATCAAGTAATATAGAGGAGGCGTTTGATACCGGGATGAATACCTTCTCTACCTTATCCTGATTAGGAACAAAATACCTGTAAATAGTATTCCTGTCAGTACTTACTATATTAATATTAATCTCATCAATATCAATAACCACATTCTCGATGCAAGGATAAAGCTCGTTGATCTCCGTATAGTTACTGGCCTTGTTAAGTATCGACACATAATCATTCATCTTAACATTAATACCTCCTTCAGGAATATTATATACCATAGGGAAGGTATTTACATCAAACGCCGGACAACTATACTCACCAGAGGCGTAGTATATGGTAATACTGTCCTTCTTATCGGAAAGCGAGATCTTAATCTCACCATTCTTCTGCTTTTTTATAAATCTGATAAAAGAGCTTGCCTCGACCAAGAAGGAGAAGTTAGAGTCAGCCTCAACCTCCAATCGCTCTATAACACATACCTTGGCGTTTACGGAAGTGATATAAGCTAGATTATTGACAATATCTATCTTAATATTCTTATAAAGTGAATTAGATCCGACATTTTTAACAACCAGCTCCAATTTACTCAACTTCTCATTTAATGATTTCGACAAGCATCTTATAAGCATAATGAACTACTTTTTATTACATCGCAAATGTAATCATAATTATATTAACTCAAATACAATAAACGCTTAATAGTATTAAAATAACTTAAACTTACGTCTAATATATTCGGCTATAAGCGTAGCGTCACACATCCCATCTTGTATCTTGGTAGGTTGAACTCCTTTACCTGACCATGGTTTTACGAAAGAGACCAAAGGGAAAAGGCGCATAGCGCATCGGATGGAGGTAGCCTTCGTGTCTAACTTCGCCGACGTATACACCCGATCGGCTGTCGTATGAAGCTCCTTCTGCCAGGTCTTTGGTTGCACCTCCTCGAACATGAACCTAACATCCGGGTGAGATCCGTATCGCTCCATCATCTCCACCATCATAGCGAATAGGGCGTTCGGTTCCCGGCGTCTCCCGCCAAAGGTGAAGTTGCTGGCGGCCGAGCTGTTGTGGATGCTGTGGACGTCCTCGACGGCGATCGCCAGCGTCCCCCCACCTCCTTCTTGGATTTTATCTGCGGCATCTAGGAAGAAGCTTGATATAGCCCTAAGATCTATATCCCCCTTAACCGATATCCTTGGAGTCATAATTACCTTAACCTCGCCATTTTCTGGGATCATGGACAATCCTCCGGTATCTATACCCGGATCTATTCCTATCGCTATATTCATATTTTTAAGGTATATAATGAATGAAAATCCTCAGGTCTAAACACCTGTATTGAGTTATCCGGATACATACCTATATAATAACCGTAAAAAGCCCGTAGAATGCCATTTTCTAGCCTTATATCCAATGCCTTTACCTTATTCCCTTCAACCATAACATCAACCTCATCAGTCTTGTTAGATATCTTATCGAACCATTCAGGTATAGGATCAATACCGTACCTGAATGCGTTTACTGTTGATTTTATAGAGATATACGTACCCATGATCAGATAAGATTACAATCGTCTCGTTTAACAACCTTAAAATCACCATTGCGAAGGAATATCGCCACATCAGATCTCGTATACGTAAGAGGTGTATACGATACCAAATGATAAGATGCCTGCCCGACGGCGGGGCGAACCGGTCTCAATACGGCTATGGCTATATCTCCGCCAAGTTCCGTGCCACCGGTGACACCCTGTAGGCACATGTATATGAATCCCTCATACTCATATCTCTTTCCAATAAACTCACTCATGGGAATACCTACGAACAGATAGTTCTTCACATCCCCTTTCTTAACCTCGACAGCGTTCTCTACACTGGACGGTATTACGTCTACAAATTTTACTCCTATTGCCATGATTACAAATTCAATTTAGTTCTTAATTCTTGACACAATTCTTGATTATCCCTCATGATACTTAACGTATTATCCACTCCATTGCCCACCCGGACCTCTCCGTACCAGTACCATGATCCTTTACGGGTAAAGATACCGGTTTCCTCACATAACTTCAAAAGTTCAAGCTCCTTGTCAAATCCTACGCCATAATACAAAGCCGTCTCTGCTATCTGGAAAGGTATAGCTGTCTTGTTCTTCAATACCTTTATCCTAACCTCATGGCCGATAGAAGACCCGTCTTCTCCTACAATGACCTTCTTCCTCGACATCTCCATACGGATAGAGGCGTAGAATTTAAGGGCGTTACCTCCGGTCGTTACCTTAGGATCACCGTATATTACACCAATCTTCTCACGATACTGGTTGATGAATACCAGAACACAATCGCTTTTGTTTACGATCCCGGTAAGAACTCTCATAGCTTTTGACATCAACCGGGCTTGTAATCCCATGTTGCTGTCTTCCATATCACCCTCGATCTCCTTCTTCGGGACCAAGTTCGCCACGGAATCCACGACAATAAAGCCTACCTTGCCGGACTCCACCAGCTTGGCCGTGATATCGATAGCCAACTCCCCGTAGCTTGGCTGGGAAATAAGGAACCGGTTCACGTCCAATCCCATCTTCTTAGCGTATTCGATATCAAAAGCGTTCTCCACGTCTATTATAGCTACCAGCTTATCGGGGTGCTTTTTCTGGAACTCGATCATACTTAACGTACACATCATGGTCTTGCCACAAGATTCCATCCCGACCAGCTCATGGATCCGGCCTACCGCCCATCCGCCTCCGAGGGCCTTGTCCACCACCAGAGAACCAGTGCTTTCCCTTGGTATGGATATTATAGGCTTATCATCGCCGAAGTTCATTATCGAGCCTTCTCCAAGCTCTTTATTTAAAGATGATACTAACTCATCTACGTCTGAAAAAAGTTCTTTCTTAGCCATTATAATCCAAATTCCTCGAAGTTAAATAAATCTTGTTGTTTCTTAATCATATCCTTCCCGATATCAGATATCTTTTCCGGATTCAAAACACCTTCATTCTCATCCACCTTCTCTATAAAGTCAGATATCTTATCGCTTAGCAGAACCATATCTTCTTTAGGAATTGATTTTAGATAAAGACCGTCTATGGACCTACATCTTGATAGAGCGGTATATATCTGCCCTATTTCGAAGGCTCTGCTGATATCTACGAATATATTATCTAAAGTCATTCCCTGAGATTTATGAACGGTTATAGCGTATCCTAACCTCAATGGATATTGTATTATATAGCCGCAAGAAATGCCTTCAAGAGAATCATCCACCTGCTTGTACTTTATCTTCTCCCACTTCTCTTTGGTTATCTCCACCTCAGTATCGTTATCTAGATGAACATATATCGTCTCATCAACAGTATCTATGCTGGTTATGATACCCATCGAACCATTGACATACCCATTGCCGTTTCTGGTTATTATGACCTTAGCTCCTACCTTTACTATAAGCTCATCCTCACAGGGAGCTACAGGCTTTTCCCCGAATACAGTAGCATCGAACTTAAATACCTTATTATTGATCTTATCAAGATTAGTCTTATTTATCTCATACGCCTCTTTGTTAGTTGAGCATATAATTATAGTATTATCCATATTATCCGGACACTTGACCCTACTATCCAATATCTGTCTTGACTCATCGGTAATAACACCACATCTTATATCCTCAAGTACTGAAAGAAGCTGAGGATCTTTTTGACGGAACACGTTCTCGAAGGTAATGACCGAGAATCCTGAGGCTCTTAATGCCTTTGACGAGAAAAAGAACCGGCTCTCATAATACCTATCGATAAAATCATCCGCCGTCACCACAGGAGGTAGTTGTGATAGATCTCCAAACATAATCAACCTAACTCCACCGAAAGGTTCCTTGCTACGCCTGCATTGTCTAAGTACGTCAGCTACCTCATCAAGTAAATCAGGCCTTACCATACTGATCTCGTCGATAACGATAGTATCAAGATTCTTGATCTTCTTCTTCATAAACGGACTTACATCCACCTTATTCGATAACATACCTCTCTCGATAGAAGGAATGTAAGGATCGTTCTTTATAGAGAAGAACGAATGAATGGTCTGTCCACCGGCATTCAACGCCGCTACTCCAGTCGGGGCTACGATAACGCACTTACCCAAGAACTTTACGATACGTCTCATGAACGTACTTTTACCACTACCGGCTCTACCGGTAATAAACAGATTCTCCCTAGTGGTGAAAATCTTCTTCAAGGCACGACCCTGCTCCACGTTTTTATCCACCGTCATAATATGACGAAGGAGGTCGTTTTCATTTTTAAAATCTTCTTTTACCATATCTTTTTAGGTTTATGGTACAAAGATACGAATAGTTATAATTAACTATTAAAAATAAATGTGAATAATATGTAAATATTAAATTTTATATCTGATACTCAAATCATCCAGCCTTACTCATCTCGGAAGATTTTTCTCCTAAAAATACATCTCTTATGTATTCTGTCGATATAAGGATATGCATATATTTCCCCTTGTATGATAGTCTTAGGTGTCCGATAGTTACGTTCTTCCTGTCTTTGGTATTCGCCACTCCATTGTTTTTTTTTACCTCTTCATACAAATCGGATATACTCTTCTTACACATGTCTAAGAACATGCTTATGTATCTATATATAGTGGATTGAGATATCTCTCGCATACCTATACCTATGAGTTTCTTATTCAACTCATTAAGAAGGTATGCTACATTGAGCTTAACTGTTTTTCTTTTAGTTACTTTGTATATATGATGTACGTTTCTGGTTCTGGCTCTGAATATTATTTTTGAAAGGATTCTTACCCGATCAAGTTTCCGGCTTTTGTTAGCCATGTTCCGTCTTTCATCTGAGCTTAAATTCTTATTCAGACATTTGTATACGGATGTTTTCTTACCTACGAATATGTCTTTCGTATCCTCATTCTTCTTAGCCTTATACGAGTAGGTCATGATATCAGATAAAGCTATTCTTATCTCGCCCTCGGCGTAAGCCTTAAGCGTCTTTAGCTGATATTCTATATCCTCATGGCAGTTCTCTATAACATGTTTGTAGCAGAAATAAGCTATGCCATCGGATAGGATATCTATAAAATCATCGGTATTGATCTCGATACGGTCACGATAACCATCTCTCATCCTATTTCTTAGAAATACATGCTTCTGGACATTTATGATAGAAAGATAAGCCGTTACCTGCTTACACTTCTTTTCTATAACCATGCCGGAACCTCTTATATTATCTTTTTTGTTCGAGTATTTTATGGCCGTAACCTTCTTCCCGTCCTTATTAGTTACAGGTTTGTAATCTACTGGGCAGACAAGTGATCCTGCCGGAAGCCTTAGGCATCCAAGCTCATCTTTTTTTGCTTGTATATCTTTTGGGATATATGCTTCGGTAAGAATCTTATCGAAATTTGACTTCATTTTCTGTAAAAGTGATATCTTTGTCTCCATATGTTTTTTATTTGCTGCGAATATACGAGTTTCATCAATACGAAACAAGTTATTCGGATGGATGGGTAGCCTGTGAAGGTCGCCCATTTGTTGTTTAAGGAGGGTAGGTGGTGTCCGTAAAACGCTGTGCGCGTGAACGATGGTTTTTTCTCAACCTACTTGTTACGCGCGCGTTAATAGTTATATTATTAAATATAATTAACTCTATAAATATATTTTACTCACTAATATCTCTATCCGTACACAGAACCTCTCCTGACGTCGAGTTCCTGTGTACTCCACTTAAAGTCTCTATTTAATAAAACATTGCTTTTTACCACCAAGGTATGGTGCCGTCAGGCAGGATACCGCAGGCTAAACATAGTAGAAGCCGTATTCTATATCGGAAGCCGGGACCCCGGTAGGGGGATCGGGTGGAGCAAAAGCCAAAGAAGAAAAAGCGAGGTCTTGTACGATCGCTCGCGCTCCGGCCGTCCGTATCTTCTACGGCAGGACCATGCCCCAAGGCCTCCCATTTCCCCTTGGCTTTATATCCCATAGCCTGGGAGGAAGGAATCCAAAGGGGAAAAGGTAAGGTTGTATGCGATCGCTCACGCTCCGGCAGGCGAATATATCTCTACCGCCGTCCATGTCAATAGCGAACCTCTGGCGGCATTGTCCGGTATGACGGCGGTAGCCTTACCTTGGGTGTCCCCGAGCGTCCCCCACCAACCTTTTCCCTTTGGATGCCTTGGACTATATCATGGGACGATAAGAAGCCAAAAAGAAAAAAGGAGTGGTCGCATCCCGTGAGGCAGGATAAGACTGTCCCCCGCCGTCCACGCGCGTAGCGTACGTTAACTTCACTATCCTCGCTATTGTAGCCAGACGTAGACATACATGGCTTCGTTCGTACTACCCCACTAGCCTTTTCCCTTTGGATTCTCGTAAATACATGCTAGTCAGCATATATTATGTCGATTATGGCAAAATTTCTTGACAACGATATTTTTTTTAAGTAGTTTTGCTGAAAACTAATTTTATATGGCTGAGCAAAGGAAAGCTTTCGTATTTGCGTTGCCTTATGATACTAGACTGGATATGATCCAGCAATTCTTAAGGATATACAACGGCTATCTGGATTCTAAGGGTAAGAGCTTGATTACCGAAAGGACGATAAACTTACTTTCTTTCTACATCAACTACGGATACTCGGATGATACCAGGGCTAAGTACATGGATTGTCATGGGCAGAAGGAATCTTACGTCGCTGTCCTGAACAACGAGCTTAAACGTGGGGGTTTTCTGGTGGACAAGAAGAACGGGAACTTCCGTACCCGTGAGCTGTCTATTGAGATGAGAAGCTTACGTAACTATTTTATTCTTGACGGGGAGGGTGATGATACCCGTGTAATGGGGTTTGTGTTCAAGAGAAACAAATTGGATATTGATGGGTAGGAATCTTATTTCATTCGATAGGGATATCGTGGATGAGGTGGTAAGAAGATCTGATGGGAAGTTTACCAAACAACAGGTAGAGTGGTGCATGAAAGCATCCGTATCTTATATCCATCATCTCTCCAGATATACCGATAATATATCTATCAGGATCCCGTTTATCGGATACGTTATATGCAATCTTCGCGAGATGCGGGTAAGGCGTGATAAGATACGCCGGATATTTGTCAAGGAAGGTAATCGTTATCCGGATGAAAGGATGCCTATTGAGCTTGATTGTCTGGATAAGAAGATTAAGGCGATAGAGGATATGGAGGGGTTGAAGAACGGAGATCCTCTTATACGTGATAACCATGAGGCCATGTATCAATGTCGGTATGGAATGACATGGGAACAATTACAGGATTTTCAACAAAAACAATTTAAGAAATAATATGCAAACAATCGGTAAAGCCCAAGTAATAGCCCAAGCTTGGGAAGACAGTTTATTGGGTAGGATTCCTAAGGATGAGAAGGATTATCCGGAGTGGTACAAGAATCGTCTTGATTTATGCAAGAAATGTCCTAAGAACTCTTCTAATATAGCTTTCTTTAAGTTACCAGCTAAGGTATTGCTGCAAAGGTTAATGGGAAGACAGGCATGTTCGTTGTGTGGTTGTTTTATCAAGGAGAAGGCTTGGATGAAGACCGAGGTATGCCCGTTGAAGTTCGTGGAAGGAGAGAAAGCCAAATGGAATGCTATGGAGGTCATAACCGCCGATCATAACGATTTTAATATCGAGTGCCCTAACGATGCATTTGATATAGGACTTACGGATGACGAGAGCGAGTTTTATCTAAATGTTTTTGATCAGAAAATAGGTGATAAGATAGAAATCGTGTTATTTATCACCCATAAAGATGGTTTCCATGTCAAGGAGCATCATCTTGGATGTGGATGTATGGGAGACGTTTCATATAACAAACATCCTGACAATGAGAATAGAACTATATTTAGGATGACATTGGATACCTCAAAATACACGGAAGGTCATTTTGAGAAACATCTATCTCTTATGGGTTATACGAAGGATGATCCTGAACGTAATTTCAAACATTTCCCGCTACGTATTATAGGGGAAGCTTATAAGTAAATACTATGCGAAGTCCCGTAAGAAGTAAGATAGATGATCGTATCCATGCCCTTATTGTCATGGAAGTCGGATGCCGTGAGTTGCCTGAATATTCGTTGGGTGATATACTTTACTCCGCTTTAAGGAGGATAGCTAGGGCTAATGGTGGTAATGTCCGCTTCTTGCGGGATGTTAGTACCAGGGATTTATTGAGGTCTATAGACCAAAGCATCAGTGATGAGATTGAATTAAATAATAATGATTATAACGTGTGATTATAATGGAAGAGGATAAGGATATCAAAAAAGAGATCAGGGATTATCTTAAAGAAGAGGCGGATACTCATATAAGGCATTGGATAGCCATAAAGCGTGAGAGCAAGCGTCTGTATAGCGATATTGAGGATAGGACTAAGAAGATAGCCCTTAAATCATCTTCGTTGATAAAAGAGGAGGATTTTGTCGTTCTTCATGAGATGACCCATAAGATACAGATGTTGAATATAGAGGCTGTAAAAGTCAATTCTAGGTTGATGTTCATAATCCAGTTGGCTACCAGCTTCGGTATGGATCTGGATTTAGACACGACATATGCGTCCACCGCCAAGAGTATTATAGAAGACAGAACGTCTGGATTCGTGTTTTATGATGACAAGGAACGTCTGAGATACGCTGACAAGGAGCTTGAGGATATGTTCCATGACATGAGCGTGACGGAAGTAAGTAAGATCGGGGTTGTTCAATCTTATGAGCTTCTTATGAAGCAGTATAATGAATTTAAGGAATTAAAAGAAAATGCCACAGGGAAGACGAAAGCCGACGAGTAGAGACGTCGATCGGGTAAACGATAATCTTGAGGTCATATCCAAGGCCGTGGATGACGCCAAGACGTATATCGCCAAGCATCCATGGGATAAGGAGAAGCCTGAGGATATGGCTAGGGCGTTCGATTTCATATCCAAGCTGATTGATAAGATCAACGTATGGAATGACTCGTATATGGAGAAGAGTGGGATAATGGATGTATATAGGAGTGTAAGCAATGTCCAGAAGAAGGAACGTAAGGGACAGGTTTCCGGTGGTATAGAATCCGTATTAAAAAATATGCGATCATGAGTTTAAGCACGAGTCCAGAATTTTATGTAAATATGAAGAATCCCCCTGTATGGAACGATCTGTTCGGATGGGAGGATCAGGATGATGATGTTAAGCAGTTCTTCACGGAGGAGGCTTATAAGGTTAAGAACGGGATAACTATCAACGGTACGTTCATCCCGCCATGGCTTTATTGGCATGTTAATTTCTTTCCCGTATTTCAGGATCTTCCAAACGGGGAACGTGTGCCAGCGATCAGTCGTTTGCGTGACAATGAATGGTTTTTCGCCGAGATGTACCAACGTGCCCGTCAGGAGAAGAAAGGATTGGGGATGTTTGGTACTCGTCGTTTTGGCAAGGCTCTTCTGGACTCGGAGCTTATATACACTCCTTATGGTTCCAAGAAAATAGGATTCGCCGACATAGGAGATATCATATACGGTGATGACGGGAATCTTACTACCATAGTGGGCGTATATCCTCAGGGATTCGTTGATACGTACAAAGTGACCTTTGAGGACGGTCGCAGCGTGGTGTGTTGCGGGCAGCACCAGTGGAAGGTCAAGTATCATGGTGATTATAAAGTCATGAGTACGATGGGTATTATCCACTCTGACTTCTCTAAAATGACTATAGATATGGGGGATGCGGTTGATTTTCCTGAGCGGCGTTGGCTGATATCACCCCAGCTCATGGGGTCTCTGGTCGCCTCCTTCCTTTGTGGCGCTACCGACAGGATCTTTGAGCTAAGCAAGAAGGAGATGGATGATGTCATTTATTCATCCAAAAAACAGAAAGAGTTATTTATAAGCTCGTTCATGAAGATCGCTTGCGGTATAAGCACCGGCGATGATCGTTTTAAGGTTGTTTACAAAAGTGAGTATATTATATCCTTCGTAAGAAGAATATTCTGGTCTATGGGATATTATTGCGTCATGGATGGTGATGATATGTATATATCCAAGACCCATAACAGACTTAGGATATCCGATATAGATTATTACGGGAAGTATAAGGCTACTTGTATTGAGGTAGATAATAAATCTCATCAGTTTCTTACTACCAATTTTGTCGTATCCCATAATACGACTATCATGTCATCCCTTCTTCAGATGAACGCTACCATGACGATCGGGCTTAGTCATTCCGTGGTAGGTTTCAGCGATAGCGATTTATCTAATATAGGTGAGTATTGTGAGTATGGTCTTGATCATGTGCATCCTTTTTTCAGGATCAACAGGACCAAGACCGACTGGAGCTCGGGCGTTACATTAGGCAAGAGGATGTCCAATGGCGTACGTGATATCCATGCCATTATCTCTATAGCCAACATCAACATGGGTAGGAAGACCTCCACGCAGAAGACGGCTGGTTTGACACCGGCTACGGCTATTTTCGACGAGGTTGGTAAGGGACCTATCAAGAAGCCTTACACGGCCGCCATGCCGTCCTACGACACGCCTTACGGCTGGCGTCTTAGCCCTATCTTGGCTGGTACTGGTGGTGAGGTAGAATTATCCAAGGACGCTCAAGAAATGTTTTCTGATCCTGAGACCTACAATCTTCTGGTTATGGACTGGGATATTTTAAATCGTAGAGCCATGAAAGGGAAAACATGGAAAGAACGGAAATGGGCGATGTTCGTTCCCGGTCAGATGGCTAACTCCGGTGTTAAGAGAACTATAGGATTGGGCGATTATCTTGGTAATCCTGATGACAAGAAGCTTAATAAGATCAAGATCGACGCTACTGATTTCGATGCTAGTACCAATAAACTTAATGAGGAACGGAAGAAACTATCTACAAAAGATAGGGTTGCGTACACTTCTCATACTATGTTCTATCCATTTACGATCGATGACTGTTTTTTAAGCTCATCCCAGAACCTATTTCCGGTCGAGTACGCTATCAAGCATAAGAATGATCTCCTTGAGTCGGGGCAATATAGCGGTATGCTGTGTGATGTCTTTCTTGAGTCAGGTAATAAACTGGGGACTACTAAATCGAATAAGCAACTGGCTGGATTCCCGTTTAGCGGCGGTGTTATTGACGCTCCTGTCCAGATATTCGAGATGCCTCAATCCAATAGGTTTGATGATTTTATTTATGTCGCTGGATGTATGCCTCCAGGAGAAAGGGTATTGACTTCTGATGGGTATAAGAATGTAGAGGATGTTGACTATGATGATTTCTTGGTTAATAATGAAGGGGATAATGTTAGGATACGCAAGAGACTTGTCAGAAATATGGTCGAAGAGGATCTTTATTCGATAAAGATGTATAATGGCGTAAGAATAAATAGATTTACTTCAGAGCATCCTATTTTTGCCTCTGATCATAAGACCGTAGGTAGAAGGGTTAGGGAAGATTTATTCAAATTTGATTACATACCTGTCAAGGATATAAAAGAGGGACAGTGGACAAGGATTCCTAATATGTATGCCGAAGAAAGGATGGATATCCCAGGATTTAGGGATTATATGCTTTCTGATGACTTCTGGTGGTTTGTAGGGATGTGGCTTGGGAATGGATGGATTGATAGGCAGTGTCGTGTACATATGGCTATTTGCTTTGATTATCCAGAAGAGAGAGATAGATATTATAGAGTTGTAGATAGTCTTTTTGGGGTTAAACCTTCGGAGAGAGGTAGAAAGGGTAATTGGGAGTTAGGTTTTAAACATGTTTATCTAAGTGAGTGGCTTGTTAATAATTTTGGCAAGTATTGTTATGGTAAATATATTCCGGAATTTGCTAAATATCTTCCGTTTAGCATGAAGGTTAGTTTAGTCCATGGATATCTGGATACGGATGGATCTATCCATAATGATTTTCGCAATTATTCGGGCATGGATTTCGTAAGTGTCAGTATGGATCTTCTTGAGGGTATACAGGATATATTGTTATCTCTTGGAGTAGTTGGAGGTATATCAATAATGAAAAAAAATAGGGCTGAATATATAGATGGCAATAAAGTTAAATCTCAAAGATCATGTTATCATTTAAGGATAGGCCATAACTATACTGTGTATTTCAGGAAGTTGGTTGAGACATTAACTCCTGATTATATATCTAAATTGTCTAAAGTATGTATGGATACCAGCACAAGAAAAAGTCCTTCTACAGGTATATTTATTAGTAATGATAATAAGTATATATATGTCAGGATATCATCTATAACTAAAGAAAAGTATACCGGTCCTGTGTATAATTTTGAATGTGATACGAATAATTATTTATTAAGGAATATATCTGTTCACAATTGCGACCCTTATAAACAGGCCAAGTCTGATACTCCTTCATTGGGAGCTTTTTATGTATTCAAAAGGCGTGTTGGTATTCGAGATCCTTATGCCTATAGGATAGTGGCTTCATACGTATCCCGCCCATCATCCATAGATCAGTTTTGCCGTACTTGTGAGGTGCTTCAGAAGGGATATGGTGCTATATGCCTTATGGAGAACGCTGACCAGATGTATGAGCAGTATCTTAATCGGAAGAGCGGTATGCCGGCATCTTTCTTCTTATTCGCTGGTGAGGCTATAGCCAATAAGTATGTGAAGGCCGGCTCCCGGCAGAATAGCAAGCTGGGGCTATATCCTACCCCCGGCAACCAGAACCTGCTCTTCTCCTGTGTGGTGGATTATTGCTGGCAGGATTTCGTTATTGGTTATGATGATAGTACCGGTCTTGATATAACGGTTAAAGGTATTGAGTTGATTGATGATATAGCTCTTTTGGATGAGATAATACAGTATAAGCCCGGATTGAACGTCGATAGGATAATAGCCTTCGGGCATGCGTTGGTTCTCGCTAGGTATTTTGATGATAATAACTACATGCCTAAATCGAAGATAGATGAGATGAATAACGCCCGTAAGGAAGATGCTTATAAACACCATGAGATATATGCCTCTGCATTTGGATCGGTATCTATAGGAGCTTTTAGGTAAATGAATGTCAATTAAACGCCTATCTTTAGGTGATTATATATCGGTTTGTACCGATATAATTTGACGCTTCACAGCCCCGGCTATTGCCAACGACTCCACGTCCCCTACCCGGTTCACCACCGGTGACGTATTTTATTGGGTTAGAAGATTCTGCTTTTCTAACCCAAATTTCTTTATGTTCCTAGCGGCAAGAAGATCCCTGTCATTTATAGCCCCGCAAGAAGGGCAAGTCCAGATACGATCAGATAATTTAAGATCCCGATGTATGTATCCACATTCGCACATCTTGGAGCTAGGTTCGAATCTTCCTATCCGAATCAAATTCACGCCTTTCCAATCCGACTTATAGCTTAATATTCTAAAGAACTCGCTCCATGAACATGAAGCTATGCTATTAGCCAGCCTATGGTTCCTCATCATCCCCTCCACGTTAAGGTCCTCAATAACCACGGTTTGGTTCTCGCCTAGGATATTGTTGACAGTATGGTGCAGGAAGTTATGTCTTTGATTCGATATGTGCTCGTATGCCTTAGCTACGGCCAATCTAGCTTTTTCTCTTCTTCGGCTTCCTTTTTGTTTGCGAGCTAATCTCCGTTGTAAGCATGCTAACCGTGTGGAAGACTTTTCCAGATATTTCGGGTTCTCGAAAACCGAACCGTTCGATAAGGTTGCGAATGTCTTTATCCCTACATCGACACCTACAGTCGTATCCGGATTTATAGGTGACTTGCCCGGTAATTTAAGGCCGTTGTCTACAAGGATACTGATATAGTACTTATTTGTAGGCGACTTAGACACAGTGACAGTTCCTATCTTTCCTTTAAACACTTGGTTTGAGTAAAATCTTACCCATCCTAATTTCGGTAACTTAATTCTGTTGTTATCGAAATTGATATGGACATTAAGGATATTCTTGAACGATTTCCTTGATCCTCGCTTTGACTTGAATTTTGGGAAGCCTTTTTTCTCCCTAAAAAATCTGGTGAAAGCCTGATCTAGGTTTCTTATTGACTGCTGTAGACATTCGTTAGATACCTCATTGAGCCAAGTATATTCCTCTTGTTTCTTCAAATCAGTCAATTTCTTGCATAAATCATGATATGTAAGCGATTTTTTATCATCTTGATACGCTTCGATTTTCGTCTGCAAAGCCCAATTATAGATAAATCGGGTTGATCCGAAAGTCCTCTCTATTAATGAGATTTGTTCGGATGTTGGATTTAATCTATATTTATAAGCTTTTAGCATACTACTGTCTTTTGATGCAAAGGTATGATATAAAAAGTAATTATATACGATTTTACTTATGTTATACAACATAATAGTGTAAAATCGTATATAGTTACCTAAATTAGGGTGATTATATATAACTTTACACCAGTTTTATATAATTGCGATTAGCAAACGATACCGGAGGTACGCCGGGAATTAAAGCACGTGGAGAGACCTCTTTAGAATCAGTTTCGTGTAAGCGGATTCAACAATGTCCCTATGAAGCGTGAAAATATGCTTTTGGTGTAGAAAAGTATATAAGTACCTAAATTAGATTGACATGGAGATTTTCAATAGAGATCATTCGTTTCCAGCAAAAGGAGCGTTATTAGGATTACCTCCTCAGGCTATTTCCACGAAGAAAAAGAACAGAAAATGGAAGGAGGATTGTATGGACGCTCTTGAGACGATAGGGTTGAAACAGTATGATCGTAACCAGATGTACCGTGACTATTATCTGATGGCGGATGGTAAGTTATCTTTTATGGAGATGGCGGATGTTATCCCTCAGTTAAGGAACGTGCAGAAGCTAAGGAGCGATATAAGGATACCTTCTTTCTTGAAACATTATGATATCATAGGTGGTATCGTAAACGCCTTTGAGGGATGGCTGACAAACCTACAGGATAAGTATACGGTTAATGAGGTAGGTGATATGGCTATAAGTGAGTATGAGGATACGATGTCAAACTTACTTCATCGTCATATACAAGAACAGTGGGATATTATCGTCAATCAGCGTCTTGTGGAGGCTGGTCTTGATCCTACGTACAATGAGTTTAACTCTGAGGAGGAGCGTCAGGCTTATGTTCAGCAAATCCAACAGGCCAAGACGTCTATGACCCCTGATGATATCCAGAGGTTCATGAGTACCAGATGGAAGACGCAGGCGGCGGTATGGGGGGATCATACGATCGAGGCTGACCGTAGCCGGTTTTATATGGATGAGCTTGACAGGGAGAATTACCGGGATCGTCTTCTTAGCGGAAAGATGTTCCGGAACCATTTCGTTGGCTTCGACTATTATCGTCCGGAGGTATGGAGTCCGATGGAGGTTTTCCATCCTGATGTGAAATACCCGCAATATGGATCTTATGTAGGCCGTCTTCATTATTACGAGGGTGTTGAGTTGATATCAAGATACGGCCATAAGATGACGGCCAAAGACAAGCGTCGGATTATGGGAGGTGACGATGATTATGAGGGATGGGTATCTAATGACGGTGCTAGGTATGATTGGAAGAAAAAGAAACCGTCTATTACCGGTATGTATGAGAATGAGGTTATTCCATGGAAAGGATACCATGACTATGAGTCTATAGTCGCCGCTGAGGACTATTATGGTGTGCCGATGGGAGAGTACCATACCTTCGGACCTGACGGGGAGGAACACACCCAGCCCCGCTTCTTGCCCCGCTTCCATCCCTTTGGATATTTCAACTCCGGTATGGCCGATGGTAAGAGATATGAGATAGACTCTCGCCTTTTTAGGGTTATGGAAGGATATTGGGTATCCATGAAACCGGTATTCTTAATAACTTATATGACAGAGACCGGGATGGTTGATCAGGAACTTGTAACCGATGAGTTGCTCCCGGAATTCTTGGAGAAGAATGGCATAAAGAAAGTAAAGAGGGTTATGGCCGATGCTGTTGGTGATCCTGAGGTGAACACCTATATCTTGGAGTATGTCCCTGAGGTTAGGTTTGGCGTTAAGATCACCGGAGGTAATTTAATGGATAAGCCTATATATATTGGTGGGGATCCAATACCTCATCAGATACATGGTGATAGCAGTCTGTATGATTATGTCATTCCGGTTTCTGGATTTATAGGGTCTAGTCTCGCTGATCGCATACAGCCGTTCCAGATGATGTATAACCTTGCTATGAACCAGCTATACAATAACGCCGAGAAGGAGATCGGTAAGTTCTTCTTAGGCGACTTAGGATTCCTGCCTACGGAATATAAGGATATGATGGACAAGAAGGGAGCTTTGGCTACTTTTATGCAGATCGTTAAATCCGTCTCATTTATGGGTGTAGGTGGTAATGACACAAACAATCCTTACCAGAATCCGCAGATGAGCAGCATATATAATCAGTTCGGTGTATATGATCTTACTAATACGGATCAGATAAGATCCCGTATGGAAATGGCGTCTTACGCCTATATGATGGCTTATAGGATGATAGGTATATCCGAGCAAGCGATGGGTCAGTCAACTAGATACGAGAGTTCTACGGGCGTAAAACAGGGAGTTAACGCTACTATGCTACAGACCCAGACTTACTTTAATGATTTCGATGACTTCAAGAAACGGACATTGGATATTCATCTAGCCGTGGCTCAAGTATGCCAGAAGGAAGGATACGATTGGACCGTGATGTACAGGAACAGCGATCTGTCCTTGGCTTACGTCAGTCTTACGGATAATAGCTTGTCGTTACGTCATCTTAATGTTATGGCTGTCTCTAATTCCAAGAAACGTCTGGAATTGGAGAATTTGAAGCAATATATATTACAGACGAATACTTTAGGCAATGACTTGCTTGATATCACTAGAATGATGAATGCCAACTCGACGGCTGAGATGAATCAGATAGGAAGGGATGCCAGATCTTACGCAGATCGTGTAAGACAGGAGGAGTACCAGAATCAACAACGACTTGTACAGCAAAAAGCCGAGGCCGATCAACAGGCCCGTAATGACGAGCATGAGAAGGAGAAGGAGCTGGCTTATATCAAGGGTAACTTCGATTTACGGGGTAAGAGCATAATGGCCGCCGGTCAAGCGGCTAGGACACAAGATAACGAAGAGGGTATGGATTATGTGGAAGCTATAGCGGATCGAGCCTTGAAGGAAAGGGATCTGGATATCCGTGAGGAGGATATGAGAACCAGACAGGCTAATGCCGAGGCTGAGCGAAGATCTCGTGAGGAGATAGAGAAAAGGAAGTTGGAATTAAAGGAAAAGGAGATAGATGCTAGGAATAAACGTTCTGATACAGATAGGTTTACGTCAATAATAAACAAGAATTGATTACAAGTTTTGTAAATATTTTTACAAAATCTGTAATCATTTTGGCGTAAAATTCTGTCATATACTATAATGGGCTTGATTTAATTGGTAATTAGATTAATGATAATTTTGTAAAAAGCAAAAAAGGAAATTGTATGAATGACATGGGTGATTTCGCTAAAGGTTTTAAGACCATGAGTGTCGAGGAGCTTTTTTACCGTGGTGACGGTGATGGCGATAAGAATAATATCGAGGGTAAATATGATAAGGATGGTAATCCTATAGGTGATTCCAAGGAAGAGCCTGCCGACGGCGGAGCGGCTGACGGTGGCGGGGATAAGGGCGGCGATGCTACCAGCCCAGACCCTGATTCCTTTGGCGAAGGCGGTACTGATAATAATGTAGTATCAGGATTTAATGGGAAATCTTTTTTGGAGAAGATGGCCGCTAGAGGTATTATCGATAGTATTGACAACCTTGATATTATGGTAGATGATAAACCGGTCGATCTTTCTACTATCACTAAAGAGGATGATTTACTCGATATAGTGGAGGGATTGATCAAGGATAAGGCTGATGAGTTGTTGAAGGATAAGGTTGATACCGGTTCTATGTCTGACTTTATGAAGAAGATGATAGAGGTGGATAAGGCCGGTGGTAACGTTGGCCAACTATTAAGCCAATATCAGAACATTCAGGCGCCGTTGGATAACCTTGATATGAGCAACAAGAATGATCAGCTTGCGGTTATCCAGCATTATTATAAGATGTTGGGTATGCCGGAAGACGAGATAAAGGATAATATGGAGATGATGATCGGCAAGGGCGATGAGTTTATTGAGTCCAAGGCCAATAAGTTCCATGATATCCTGAAAAAGGAGATGGATAACCTTATCGAGGAGGAGAAGAAAAAATCCGAGAAAAGGAAACAGGAGTTGATTGAGCAGATGAAGATCTATAAGAAAGGTCTAAAGACATCTATAAGCTCAGGATTCCAGTTGACTGACACGATGATAGGTAAGGCTGTCGATTTCGTTACAAAGCCGATAGACAATCAAGGTCATACGGCTATAGATAAAGCCTATTCCGAGGCTATCAAGAATCCGGACATGGCCGCTGATCTGGCTTTGTTCTTGATGAATAAGGACGAGTTTCTTAAACAGAAGACTAACAAGGCTAAGATGGAGGTTAATAAGAAGACCATCACTCTTCTTTCTGGCAATAAGGGAGGAAAGCAGAATAAAAATAATATCGATAATGATACTATAGAGGCCAACTTCCTTGATCTGAGTGGATCAAAGAGTGTATAACATTAAAAATAAATAGAAATGAATCCATTTTTGACAAAAAGTTTTCCGGCTACCGTGAATGGTGACAACGTTATTGCCTTCACCGATGCCAAGAACTATAAGACTTCGCTCGTAGAGCATAACTTAGGCTCATTGGCGAGCTGGTATTATGAGGATCCTGATAAGAATCATTTGGGTCTGTTGAATCTGTTCTCTAATATCGCTAATTACCCCGTTCCGATGTATATGGGTATGATTAATAACGGCGCTACGATCTCCGTTAACGGTATTGGAGCTTCTTTCCGTTATGATTTACCTGTTACAAAGACATTCGCTGTCGTTACGGCCGAGGATACTTCAAGTCATCATCTAAAACCGGGTATTGACGGTAGCTTGTTTGATATCGTTTTGAATACCTCTGAGTTTACGGCTTATGATGTCATCACCTATGACGCCGCTAACGGCTGTAATATCCTTATCTCAGGTGAGATACCGTCTAAGACAGAAGGTGATTTGACACGTTATTGGGGTCGTGTTATCGGCGGAAAGGCTAAATACTTCCCTAAAGAGAAATTACGTCCGGGTATCCGTTACTGGAAGATCGGTCATGCTCTTGGAGAGTATAGCACCCAGTTCTCTAAGGTATCTGGAGCTGACAAGGCTGGTTCTATGACTTGTGAATTCCGTTTAGGAAACCACCGTGGTGTTGAGGGTGAGACAACTATGTACGCTGGTATGAAGTCCATGCAGGCCGCCCAGAATAGCACTTCAGAGTTCGTGGAGACCGCCCTTCGTCGTATGAATGCCATGAGAAGCGAGTATGAGGGTAATATTCCTGATTTGGCTATTATCGGCAAGACTGTTAATGGTAGACTTGATTTACGTACGGCTAAGGTAGCGTCCACGATGGAGGTATTCTGTATGGCTGAGTTGGTTAAGCTGGAAGCTAGACAGTTGATGTGGCAAGAAGGTGGTATTATCATGGATCAAAATGGTCCTATCCATTTGAATGAAGGTATCTATCGTCAGCTTCGCCGTGGTTACACTATCTACTATAGCCGTCCGATGGGTATTACTAAAGACACGCTTATGGCTGCCGCATCTTATATTTTCCGTGGACGTCAGGATCTTCCTATTACGGAACGTAAGATTAAGTTCAAGGTAGGAGCTATGGCTATGATCAATTTAGAGAAGTTGATCAGGGAATCGTTCTTCACTACCTTGCAGAACTTAAGCTGGGGTATGGGAAGCGATAGGATGTTGCCTTCTAACCCTATTTCAGGTACTAATGACGCCATGATCTTAGGTCCGGTTCAGGTTAAGGGAGCTTTCATCCCGGGCATCGGTAATGTTGAGTTCGAGCATGATCCTTCTTTGGATTACGCCGACATGACAGATCGTAGCGAGTTAGTGAATGGCATGTATCCTAGATCCTCTTATTCTTGTATTATCGAGAATATCACTGACGCTGGATCGACTAACGCGTATTCCGCTATTCCTAATACGGCTAACGCTAAGTTAGGTAATATGAATAACAACGTATTCTATATCAAACCAGAAGGTGTAAGTATGTGGTGGGGTTATGAATACGGTCGTTGGGCGCACAAAGCCAACGGTAATGAGATCGTATCATCCTTGCCGGGCATGAAAGAGCAATTCTGGTGTCATTCTGCTTCCGCGGCATGGGTTATGGATAATAGTAAGTTCTTGATTATCGAGCTTCAACCGAACTACTTCGGCTAAGTTTTTTCATATATGTAATTTGGTTTTTAGAGGGGAGGATATTCCTCTCCTCTTTTTTTAAGTAACGCAAAAAGGAAAATGAAAGAAATTTTAAAATCAAGGAAGGTATTGGCCGAGGTAAACGGTTTCAATATCATGTCAGATACCTTATATGAGGTTGTAGGCAAACACGATGGAAGTGCTCCTCAGGCCTTTCAAGACGCTAATATAGCTAAAGCTCCGTTCCCGGAGAACGCCACTCACGTATGTTGCCCTTGGGATGATTTCTCCAAGGCCTATAACACCGGTTTTTATCCAAGATCAAGATGCTATAATGGTCTTGACAAGAATGAGATCGATAAGCTCGTCAAACAGCGGGTAGATAATATCATGAAGCCTTTCGAGGAAATGTCGCAGATGGATCTATCTCAAACCAATTTAGAATTTTGGGATGACGCTAAGGATAAGATCTTCATGGGTAAGGTTTATAATACGGCTAATACCGTAGATCTATTTTATTTATATTTGGCTGTATTTTCCGGCATGTTGACTCCTCAGGAAATGGATGGCGATCCTGTCTTCATGAACTCTATGTTCTGTTTCGTGGAGAAAGACAATATGAAGGATTTCGTTCAGCAGCGTGAGATCAATAAGATGAACATAAGCTATAAGTTTATCAGCGCTCTTAAGAAAGGCGGCGACGATCGTCAGGCTGTCATCGATCTTCTTCTTTACATCGGTATCGTAACTCGCCCGGATTTCACGGAGGATGAGTATTATACAGGATCTCTATCAAACTGGATGAATGAGAAGAAGACCAATGTCGATTATCTGCTTGATATCTGGGATCGGTCATTGGAAGGTGATTTCAAGGAAGTTCTTGAGTTTTACCGTATCGTAAACGTCCTTCAACGAAATGGTCGTATCAATATGACTCCATCCGGATTACAATATAATGGCCAGATCATAGGACCTGACGTTCGGACATCCGCTGAGTTCTTGGCTACCAAGAAAGACTTTATTAACATAAAGGCTAATGTATTGGATGAGTATGAGGAGATCATATCTATGTCTAATATCGATGATAAGTCCAAGACCAAGAAGGTTAAGGATATTAAGAAGAAGGATGACGTAGAGGAAGGTGATAAGGTTAAGGAGGAATGACGATGACAATCCAAGAAGCGTATCTAAGGTCTTTGCAGAAGAATGAGCAGAATCTCGCCAATGGCGGGATTAAGCTTGATCCAGGAAGGTTCGTGCTTTTGTTCAACGAGGCTCAGGACAGGTTGATAAGATACTATCTTAATAGGAAGGATGATGAGACCATCCGATCTATACAAACTCTTCTGGTATACTGGAAATCGCTTAATGAGATTAGTCATATTGATGATCCTGAATCGACATCATTCGGTCTTCCTGATGATTATTTATGGTTCTCAAATATAAAAGGAGCGTTTTCTTATAATGGATGTGAGGTTGGAGATTTTGTCATATGGGAGGCTAAGAACGAGAATGTCCATGAGCTTCTTGGGGATGATAATAATAAACCTTCTTTTGACTATCGGGAAACGTTCTACACCATAGGTGACGGGAAGGTCGTGGTGTATGAGGACGGCTTCCGCACAGACGAGGTTAGGATGACCTACTACCGGAATCCGGTACGGGTGGATCTGGCCGGGTACATCAACGCCGCCGGCGAGCGGTCCACGGACATCGACCCTGAGCTGCCCGATCCTTTGGTGGAGGAGATTCTGGATATGGTCGCCAAGCAATTCAACCTTAACGAGAATGAACTAAGTAGATATAGGATGGATAAGGATAATGTGGCTTCCTTTAAATAAACACCGTTAGTTTGATCATTAAGCCTACTCGGAAACGGGTAGGCTTTTTATTTTACATAAAATGTAAACATTATATTATGTCGTATACTCACGACCTCATTTTATTGCGGTGATGTTGTTTATGATTATGTTTGCGTTAGGTAAATGATTTTTAAATTAAAAAATTGATAATATGTTGCACAGACCGCAAGACCGGGTACTTTTCGTATCCCCGCACGCTAAGATGGTGGATGTTGATTCCATCTTTTTGAAGGAAGGTCAGCTTGGTATTTATGATACTAAGGAGACTTCCGAGAACGGTTGTAAGGCCGTGATTGATTTTACCGGTAAGCCTCGTAATGACAAGCGTTATGAGATCCGTATCGGTCGTAATGAACAAGCGGCTTCCCGCTCTATATATGATAAGGATTTTTCCACGCCTTTGTTCTCGTTGAATGAGATCACCGAGATTTACGCTTCTTGGCCGAAGAAGGATCACGCTTATGTCGATGACGTTATCTTAGGATACAATGGTGTCTCTGACGACACGGCTTTCTCCGTTTCCAAGGGAGACCGTATCGTTATCCGCTTGATTCTCGCCGGCAGGGCTTTCGAGCTTCTTGGCTACGAGGGAGGTAGGGTTGAGATCTTTGATGCTATCCTTTTGGATGATTGCGACAATATCCCTAATCAATGCGAGGAATGTGATCCTTGCGAGGAGGTTGACTTGTTACCCGCCGTATTGAAGTGTATCGAGCGGATGAAAAACCAGCCTATCGCCGGTGGTGGTAAGGTGTCCGATTATATTGATATCACTCCGGTTACAAGATGTACTAATGAGGCTACTGAGCCTGAGACGGAGGACGTGAACTTCTATTGCATGGAGGTATGCGATACTGGTGATGACCTGGCCTTGGCTGAGGTTCGTGCCCAGTACCCGGGATTGAAGATCGTTCGTGAGAGCATCAACGGCAGCATGTCACGTTATAAGGTGATGAAGAAAGGGACTAAGCCTAATGACTATACTCAACGTCTGATCTCTATCATGAAAGGATGCGAGGAATGCCCGCCTAGCTATACTGAGGTTAAGGGCGGATACCTGTATTCCATTTCATTGGAGGATGACGGCGTTGATATGTCTACTACGGTAGAGTCTTTACCTAATGTGGTAGCTGATACGGTTAATAAGATGAGCCAGATCAAGGGATCAGGTTTGTATATTGCCGCTACTTCCAAGAAATTGACGGATGAGGAGATCTCTACTTTCGTGGAGGCTAATCCTACGGCTATCATCTACTACGTGGCTAAGACATCCGATATGTGCGAGAATCCTACGGTTCGTACCGCTTCTTGGTCAGCTTGTGGTTCTTGCAAGGTATCTAAGGAGAAGTATTATATCACGATCCCGGATAACGAGTGTGGAGAAAGTGCCTTGGAAGAAATCAAGCAGGCGTTCCCGGAACTGGAGATCACGGATTACGGTACTCCGGCGGCTTGCCAGCATAGCTTCCAGACAGAGGTATATACCAATATGTTGTGCGATGAGTGTGACAAGGTATTTGAAGGATTCTTCACTAGCGAGGCTCCAGCGTCCTACCGCAACCGGATGTGGAAGAAATTGGATTCGGCTCAGGAACTTGGCTCTAACTGTAAGTGCGGTATCCGTTTCCGTGGCAAGGAAATGTTATTATCTCCGTCAGAGTGCTTGATGGATAAAATGACTTATGTAGAGGATAGCGTTGAGATCGTTGGCGCTAGCGGAGGTTATCCCGATTCTTTGGATGAGGGTTCTCCTATCTGGTGGGATCAGCTTAACTTCGAGAGATTGTCCAGCAAAGCACCACGTACCCACGTAGGCGGCAATATGATGGATGATGAGTTGAAGGGTTACGCTCATTTCAATGGATTCCCGAAACATCAGGATTTCATGGGGCGGACGTTCATGAACGAATATAGTCGTGTAGAGCAAACGGCTCAGTACGTTGACTTCCAGATTACGCTCAATCCTCATAGATACGCTCAGGGATTCGGAAAGGTTATCGCTGATGATCCTATCAACTTGATCTTACGTGTACGTTACGGCGCTCATGAGGGCGTTCAGGAGATGATTAACATGATCGGGGCGGCCGCTGGTCTTGGCCCGGCTATCGTAACTGAGCCGAAATAAAGAACCTTTTTTGCGTTCATATATTTCCTAAAGGGGAGAGATTCAATTCTCTTCCCTTTTTTTGTTATCTTTGAGGCAGTAGAATTAAAATATGATATTATGTCGGCTATTAATGAGTATCTAAAGAGACTGGCTTCCATCTTCGGTAGCATGGGTTTCTCCGTTCCGCCAGATGACTTCTCAGGTGTTGTCATAGACGGAAAGACGTATCCGGTCATGATGAGGAATGACGGGTGTTACGTGTACTTCGATGATAAAGGAGTAAAGAGACTTGTAAGCGAGGTTCCTAAAAAGGACTATCAGTTCATTAACATCAAGGACGCCCGTGTGTCGATCGTCAACCAATGTTATCGTACCCCGGGTGGTCAGGTAGAGGCGCGTATCCATACCTATATGAATAATAAGGGTGAGATATTGGCCGAGAAGATATTTATCATCAACTCTTCAGATGTTGATACGCCTATTGGTACGGAATTGGATAAGATTCCTTCCGAGTGGGTAGCTATAGATTGTAGCATAGCGGAGATGACCGATCGGGAGTTGATATTCGTAAGTAAATGTTATGCCACGGAAGGAGGCAAGGTCCAGATCGAGGGCGTTGAGTCAGTAGACCCCCGCCTGAACCCGGAGGTGTCTCATTATGAGGTGGTGAATACTACTGACGATAGTAACCCTATTGGAACGAAGTATAATGCCATACCTGATACGTGGAGGCGTATAGTATGTGATTTTCCGGACATGACCCAAAGGGAGATAATACCGGTGCTTAAATGCTTTGATACCGGGACCGGAAGGGTACAGATAGAGGGGTATAAGATATTTGATTACGAGATGGGTACCAGAAAGGAATGGTATCGCGTCAAGCAAAGTACCGATCCTGAGAATCCGGTAGGTAAGTTTATCACCAGCATAAGCGATGACTGGGTTGAGGTCGTTTGTGACTTCACGGATATGGAGGATCGTGATATTGAGGTAACTATAGAATGTTATAAGACACCGGCCGGTAAGGTGAAGCTGGAGGTTCTTACGTCATGGGACGGGAATATAGGAGTTAGGGATAAGAGTTATAAAGTCCTGGAGACTACCGATCCGTCACAACCTGAGGGCGCCAGCTTCAGTTCCTTGCCAGACACTTGGATAAGGGTAGTCTGTGATTTTGACGATATGGAGGAGAGAGATATCAAATCCTATATAGAGTGTTATGACAGCGGTAGCGGAAACGTTAAACTTCGAAGGATGGTGTCGTATGACTCCAAGATAAAGGCCAGATACACACGTTTCGAGGTAGTGGACTCCGATAACGCAGACTTTGTCCCAGGAGCCGCCCTAGCTACCCTCCCCGACGGATTCTCTTTGGTTCCTTGTGATTTCGTTGACTTTGAGGATAGAATGCTTCAGTCAAGGAAAGAATGCTATAATACAGATAAAGGTCGTGTACAGGTATTAAGAATAACGTCTTATGATGGAGATATAGATATAAGGGGCGCTGTTTATGTCGTTACACGATCTGAGAACCCCGATATTCTCGTGGATAGGATATATAATGCCATACCTGGAGGATGGGATCGCATGGTGTGCGAGATGGAGGATATGGAGGATCGTGATATCGAGTCTTTCGTGGAATGTTATGATAGCGGTGAGGGTAATGTCAAGGTAAGGAGAGTCGTGTCTTATGATGCCAAGGCAAACGAGCGCCACGTCCGCTACGAGGTACTGGATTCGGATAACGGCGGTTTCACCCCGGGACAGCGGATATCCACCCTGCCTACCGGATGGTCTTTGGTGTCTTGTGATTTCACGGATATGGAAGACAGAATGCCTATTGATATCGAGGAATGTTATAGGACATCAAACGGGAGCATACGTATGAGACATGTGGTGTCTTATGATGGTGATCTTGGGAAAAGAAACCAGTTCTGGGAGATTGTGGACTCGTCTGATAACGGATATGGTCTAGGGGATAGGATGAATAGCATCCCATCGGTTTTTATCCGTGAAAGGTGTGCCATAGAAAGGTTGGATGATCGTATTACCAGAAGTGCGATAGAATGTTACTCGACTCCAGGAGGATCGGTAAGAATTAAATCCACTTACGTTATCAACCCTTTAAATCATATTAGGTCGTATAATCATCATGTATTGAGTTCTACGGATAATGATATCAAGATTGGTGCTCAATATATCTCTTTGCCATCTAATTTTACTCGTATCGAATGCGAGGAGCCGGATTACATGGATCGGCTTATAGATACTACCGAGACCTGTTATGATACCGGCAATGGTACGGTAAAGATCCGGAGGCAAGAGTCTCTTAACGGTAATCTTGATCTCAAGACATTTGATTATAAGATCGTAGAGTCTACTGATCCAGCATATAGATTAAATACTACACCTACGCAATCTGTTATAGACGGATGGACCGTTATTAGCTGTGATCTCAATATCATGGATGTAGATGATTGTTATGAGATCGGGGGGCATAAGATCCATCTAAAGGGCTTTAGGACGGTCAATCCTGCATTGCAGGATATTAAGTCCAAGCTTTATGTGGTATATTCAGATCATCCGGATTACGGTGTTGGAGATGAGTTGTCTTCTATTCCTGATGGGGCTAAGGTCACGATATGCGATTACGCTGATAAAAGCCAAAGACATATGGTTCCGGTGCGAGAGTGCTATGAGGTAGCCGATGGCCGGTTCTATGTGGAGGGAAGTCGGTTGGTGGATAACGATATGGTCGTTGAGCGGACGTCGTTAACGGTGATGGAGTCATCCTCTCCTACCTACCCGGTAGGTACGACACTGACCTCCATCCCCGATGGCGCTACTATCGTGGCTTGTTTATGTCAAACCTGTTAATCTGAATGGCTATGGTTAAAGTATGTAATGATTATTTTATGATTGACGCCTTAGCTGGAGGTCAGGTCATAAGAAAAAGGAAATATCGTCGTGAGAATACGATGATAGGATATAAGTGGTATGATTATAATGGGGTCGAGGTTTCCGACCCCACAGAAATATCTCGTCTTGATGGACTGGCTACTAAGCATCAGCGTGTGGATGAGGCTTATGATGACCATGCTATTTTCATGTCTTCAACCAACTACGTTAACAGCGTTTCCGGTATACCTATGGACAAGCATATGGTTGTCGTTGAATGGAGACCGGATAGCGAGCAAGGTTTTGTCACCATGGCTCATGACGAGGGTCTTGACGGGGATAGCTATTATATAGTTATTATCAACACCGGAGATAAGCAGGCTACGATCTACACCCCCGTAGATCCTGAGGATCCAAAGGATGGGACTTCCCGTGCGGTTGATGGCGATAACGTCTCCGTTGGTGGATCATATGTCTCTATATCCCCCAAGCAAGTAGAGAGGATAAGGGTTACTTTCCGTGACGGTAAATGGTATTATGAGTTAGTCACAAAGACATATCCTAGTAATACTGGAGGTGTTAAGATTGGAGATGTCGATTTTGTGACTTTTAGGTATTTATGGGAATCAAGCTCTGGAAGGGATTTGGATACTATGACGGAAGCCCTTAATTCTAATGTTCCCACCATAGATAATCTTGCTGTAGGTCGGTCTGGTCCCGGAAATGGAGATAGCTCTGTTAGGGAAGTCCTTAAATGGGGTGGTGATAATACAGGATCCGGTAAGGAATGTGTTTGGATGTCGGTGAAGGATTTAAGGGCTAAGTATTATGATGTCCTACCTGAAGAGACGTATTTTATGGCCTACGCTACATGGTTTGGATCTAAAGGTACGGGTAAATGTTCTTTTGAACTTGTTGGATACAAGGGAGGTACGATGAGCCAAGACGGATATAATTTTATAAATACCGGTGGATCTGTGGTGTATCAAAATACGTATGATTTTGTTTGTCATACTAGTAAGGGTTCATCTACGTATAAGACATCCTACGAGAAGGTGGCTCGTGTTACCTACAATAAGCTCACTAACGAGGTTTATATGTCCATCGGTGACGCTATAGATCAGGAGGATAATTATGATAAGTTAGAGCGAGAGATCAATAATATAAAGGAAAGACTTAGCGATGTCGAGAGCGAGTTGGCTGTCGTAAGACGTATAGCTGAGGGCAAGAACACGGCGTATATCTTTGATACGGTCGATGCCATGAATGAGTGGCTGGCGGTTCCGGAGAACACGGCTAAGCTCCGTGTGGGAGACAGCTTCTGGATCAGGGAGCAGGAGGTACCTGATTATTGGTGGGATGGAACTCAGGCTTTAGAGCGGGAAGGCCCGAAGGTTGATTTATCTCCTTATTATACGAAAGACGAGATTAATAATATTGTCAATGATATCAATCAGAAGATAGAGGATAAGAGTACGTCTATTATCTTCGATACTTATATCCAGATGAAGTCTTTCGTGGATGATCCAACTAACGCCGATAAGCTTAAGGAAGGTACTATCTTGTTGATACGAGAAAAAAATGTACCTGATTATTATTACGATGGAGCTGGGATAGTTAAGATGGAAGCCGACGTAGAGCAATGCCTTTATGTTACTTTGACTAATAAGCCTACGGAAAGCACTATAAGTTATACCCAAGATCGGGAGGTGACTAATTTCGCTCCTGGAGCTATAGCTAGATGGGTTGACGCTGATGGTAATAACGTTTTTTATAAACTTGTAGAGATAGTAGGTGGTAAGGCTAAGTGGATTACGTTGATTGATACAAGATATGGTAATGTTACGTTGCAAAGCACTTATGACAAGAACTATGAGATCGTGAATATCGTATCTGGATCACGTTTACAAGCTATAAATAGCGATAAGGATGAGATTAAGTTCGTTAATAGCGCTACCGGTAATGTTACTGTCGTGTTTAACGCTACGGTATCAGGAGGAGCCAAGAAACTTACGAGCCTGTTGGCCGTGAACGAGGTGGTCCTTACGCCTGGGGCGGCGGCGTCCTTCACCCGTACCGGCGAGACCTTCACCCTCTCCGATCTTTTTGGCGTTACGATCTTCCCGGATCTGGCTGATTCCAACCGTGAGGGGGAATGGGTGATAAGCGTAGGCGTAACCGGGAAACCGATCCTTATGGAGGTAAAGGAGATGAGGAAATGGGATGAGAGTATTGTCAGGGAACTTACTATTGATGAGCTTAACGAGAAGTTCCCTAACGTGGATATCGGATTCGCTGTCGTATGCAAGACCATCAACAAAGTATATGAGATGGTTAATGGATATAAGGAATGGGTGTCTTATGATATAACCTCAATAAATTAATAGTATGGCTTTTTTGGCAGGATACGACACGGTAGCGTCCTATGTCACGTTTATAGTGAATGAGGATAGATTCCCTTGTTTTGATGGTAAGGGTGCTGATTATATACCCGATCCGATAATATCATCGGGTGCTTTTAATCGCAATCTTAGGTTCTCGGCATCTAACCCAGGATTCGTGGACGTCGATTGGGGTGATGGGACAAAGGATCAATACCCTTTGGTCAAGATATCTGACGGTAGTTATAGGATAGTATTCAGGTCTTTAGATATTGAGTACAAAAAGAATCCTGACGATACTACATGGTGGTATAGGAAGGAGGATGGATCTCAGTATATACCGGTTCCTCCACATAAGTATAGCGATATTAGGCGTAGGGAGGTTACGATGAGGTTCTCTAACGTAATCGATGGGGAGTTCAATATGGATGGTATTGTCCTCCATGAGTTTCCTATAGTTAATCTACCTGATATAACTTATTTGGCTATGGTCAGATCCGTTCTTAAAAATGGTGATATCCCATATGACAGGATAAGTAAGAGCGTTAATCTTCGTAATATACAGATGGGGTCTTTTTCTCATCCTGGTGTATGGAGTAATTGGCCGGAAGGTTTTTTAAATATGAAAAATCTGAAGTATTTTGGATGCAATAGCGTTTTTAACTTTGGGGATGATCCTGATTCTAATTGGAGAAGATTCTCTGAATGGAAGAATCTTACTGAATTTAACTTCAACTGGTGTAACATCCCTTCTTATGATCCGGCTTTTAATTCTATTCCAGCAAAAGGTATAAGCATTATAAGCAATTGGAATAATATACCTGTATTTGATGAGGTGGATAAGGTTGGAGATGATAAGACAGGCGTTTATTTTATGGCTAGAGGTAGCTCATGGAAACAAGATCTGGTAGGAGGTAAGTTGAATAAGATTCAGGGCACGTATTGTAGTTCAGGCACGGTACCGGTAGACGATCTCCCAGACTGGTTATATGAGGTAAGGGAATTTAGGATATGGACTTTGTGTGATGAAGGTAGATTTATAAATACGCAGGAGAGGGCTGATACGTTCGTTAACACGTTTTATGATAAGATAATGTCGTGGAGTTATATAACGATGTCACAGACGGCTTCTGACGGTAACAGGAATCAGTTTTATAAACTCACCTTAGATTTATATACTTCCGCAGCTCCTACCAACAAGAGACCATCTGGCGTTTATCAAGCCCCTGAGGGGTTTGTTAAGGGTGTTAGCAACGGTAATCCTACGACGCCTATGGAGAAGGTGTATGTGCTTACCAATAACTACGGGCAGACATGGGTCTTGGCCCCTGCCCCGGCTTCTAAGACCGCCCTTACGAGGGCAAGGCGGGCTGGGAAGGCTAGGATCACCCCTTTCGTCCTTGGCGTAAAGGGCGGGCATGTATCTGTGTTCAGCGGAGATGTATTGGATGATAATATGAGTAAGTATAATTTCGCCGACAAATACGAGGCTATGGATATCTGCAACGATCTAGGATTGGACAGCTCGCCGGTTGTCGAGTATTTCAGGAGAATAGAGGAGGGAGAGGTATGAAGTTGATATGCAAGGATACGAATAAAGGCTCTATAACCTTTTTTACTAAAGGCAAATATGCTTTTAGGGGCGTTAGCAGGAATGATACTACTGATGACGTGCCTGATCCTATATTGGATGGTAATAATTATAATGAGAGTATACAGTTTTATTCCAAGACCCCAGGGATGTGCGAGGTCGATTGGGGTGACGGGAATAAAGAGCAATTCCCTTTCGTGAAGGATAGGAGCGAATCCATATACGGGCGATATAGGTTGATGTTCAGGAGAAGGGATATAAGTTATCGTAAGAATCCAGACAGTCATCCATGGTGGTTTTATAAGGAAGATGGGAGTGAGTATATCCCTGCGCCTAATCATGCTTACGCTGATGGGCTAGATAAAGAGCGGGTCATTACTATGACTTTTACGAATGATATTACATACGTTCAAACAGCAAGGATAATGATGGTAGGGTTCCCGATATTAGACGCCCCAAGTATTATCAACTTAGCTTTATCCGTTACCGGCGACGGGAATATAACCGATATCCCTAAAGACAGGATACGTAGATCGGTAAATATAGAGTATATAACACTTAACGAATTAGGCGTAGGGGCATTGACATCCATACCGGATGATTGGGATAGGTTGACTAAGTTAAAAGGCATTAATTTAAATCGAACGGCTGATTTTAATGATACGGAGTCTTCTAATATAAGGAAATTCCCCTCTATGTGGCCTAATCTTATAATATTAGCTTTGGAAGGTTGCAGGGTTAGGGTATATCCAAGGGAATGGCTGTCTTTTAGCAAGCTAAGAGAATTATATATATCCCCGGGAGTGGCTATGCCATCGTTTGATCCTAACACATGCCCGGCTATGGATGAGGTGGATAAGATAAATTCTAGTTTAAAGATTTTCGATCATATAAATAGATGGTATGGACCTGTCGTGAGTTGGCATCCGTATATGAGCGGTAAGGGATTGGGAAACATTGAGCGTATCGACGCTTCATATAGTTATAGTAATATAGATGTAAGTAATCTCCCTGATTACATATATGAGATGAGGTCTATGAATGCTTTTTATATGTATAAGAATCTGCCAACCCAAGAGCGATGTGATACGTTTATATCAACATTATATGAGAAGGTGATGGGGTTTGATTATCTAACTATGTCTTCCTCTGCTTCCGATGGCAAAAGAAATCAGTTTTATGGATTGTATCTAAGTATGTATTTGGCTTCCAATCCTGATGATAAAAGACCTAGTGGCGTATTACAGGCTCCCTCTGGTTTTATAAAGGGTCAGTCTAATGGCTCTCCGTCGACTCCTATGGAGATGGTTTATGTGCTTATGAATAATTATGGATGGAGGTTTAGTATGGCGCCAGAGGCTTCGGTGTTAAGGTCAATACGATCTTTTGATATTGACACGAGGTCGCATAAGCCATATAAGCTTATCGTATTTGACGATGGGCGTACCTTTGTAGGCAATGGAGATGTTTTAGCTCATGATACGGATAAGGTATTATCGTTTGGGGGTCAACCAGAAGGGGAGTATTTGTGTGATTCTATGGGATTGGACAGGAATGTTATTGTAGAATATTTTAACAAGATAGGTAATGGCTAAGACATTATATAAATACGAGGCATCATCCAACAAGTTCGTGTGGTTCACCACATGGGATAGGGCACTTAGAAATTATTATACCGATGATTATAATTATGTACCTGATCCTGTCGTTGGTAATCCTTATAATACGTTTGTCGAGTTTAGATCCAGAAAGCCCGGTATGGCTAATGTGGATTGGGGGGATGGAATAAAGGAGCAGTTTCCTATGACCAAGGTTCAAGGGCGGGATGATTATTGTATTATATTCCGTTCTTTGGCAATACAACATAGGAAAAATCCCAATATTACGTGGTGGTTCAGGAAGGAGGATGGATCGCAATACGTACCTATAGATAATCATGCTTACGCTGATGGGAGGAGGGACGTACAACGGGCTGTGTCGATAGATTTTACTTGTGATATTTATTATGCCAATATCGAAACTTGCAAGATGACGGCTTTCCCGATTGTGGATATTCCAGGTCTTGAGACTTTGATCGTATCCCATACGATGCATGCTAATGACGGTATACCTGTAGACAAGTTGTCAAGATCCAAAAAGCTAACTTATATTGATCTTAAAAATGTAGGGCAAAGAATGACCGTAATGCCTGAGGCTATAACTAATAAGACAGAGGTATATTATTTGAATTTATTTAATATGCTTGATCTTAGGGATATAGAATCTAGCGGGATAAGGAATATAAAAAATATGAAAAATCTTCAAACCCTTGAATTGTCTTCATGTTATTTGGATAGGTATATAAAGGAGTTTAATGATCTTCCTAAATTAACTTCGTTGAATATAACTCCCGGACCTTCTGATATGTGGAATTATTTTGATATAAATACCCTTCCTTTTTTCGAGGTAGATAAGATAAATCCTAACATTACTGATTTTATTTTTTTAGATGACTGGAAGAATGGAGAGAGGAGGACGAGTAGGAATGATGATAATATGTCGGGTAGAGGATTGAATTATCTTACAGGTTTTTCCGTTAGTCATAGTAATGGTATTAGGATGGACAAGCTACCGGATTATATTTATGAGATGAGGGCTATTACATGGTTTAACGTGAATGCATCCACTCATAGCCAAAAAAGATCAGATGATTTCGTAAACTCCTTCTACGACCTTGTTGTAGGATGGGATCAGATTACCATGGCATCCGTGGCCAAAGATGGGGAAAGAAATCAGTTTTATGGACTTGCGGTTTCTATGTATAGTAGTCTATATCCTGACGAGAATCAGCGTCCTTCCGGCACGGAGCAGGCCCCCGAGGGATTCGTGAAAGGCTCGTCCAACGGGTCTCCCGCTACACCTATGGAGAAGATATATGTATTAAAAAATAATTACGCCCAGAGATGGACGATAAAACCGGCTTGAAATGAATAGAAATAATATAATAAAAGAACTAGGTTCGTATTTTGACATAGTAGAATTGGTGTGTCCTCATACATACAATAAGTGGAAGGACCGGTCGTGGCAGTTTCTCGATACCGCTTTTCTCCATAATCTTCTTGTATTGCGTAGGGATATAATCAAACAGCCTATGTATTGTAATAACTGGGATAAGCAAGGGCAGTTTTCCCAACGTGGTCTTAGATGTAACCTGTGCCAGATCGTTAAGGATAAGAAGGACGTTTATCTATCCGCTCATGTGCTGGGTAAGGCTGGTGATTTCGACGTTAAGTCGATGACGGCGGAACAGGCTAGAGGCTTGATCTTGGAACATCAAGACATGTTACCATATCCTTTCCGGCTTGAGGGGAAGGTGGGTTGGTTGCATTTTGATAGCCTTGATACTAGGAACGGTATACACGCCGTGGTGTTTTAGGTACTTAATGGTATAGTGGTTAACTTTGCGAGTAGGGTATAAAATGAAAGACAAAGACATGATAGAGCGAGTAGGGGCTTTGTGGAATATTGCGCTTGCGTATGGTGCCTCTTGTTGGGCTTACTTCCAGCCAGTGCATCATTTATTGATTGTATTACTTATAGTATTAATAGCTAATTTTTTGGCTAGGTTAGCGCAAAGCATAAGGGGCTGGAAGCTCCGACGGAGTCGTAGAAGAAGGTTTAGTTTTAAGAGATGGTTTAGGGAGGTCAGGTTTACTGATATTCTTAAGGAGTTCGCTTTGTCTTGTTTTATAGTAATGACATTATGTGTTATATATAAGACGTTATACCCGATCGAGGAGGAGGCTGGTATGATACTTACCGTTACCAAATATGGGGTGTATATAGCCCTTGTTGGATATGTGATGCTTTTCTTGAATACCATAGGGGATACTTTCGCTGACGCTTATTTGGTTAAGGTATTCAAGGCCGTATTCAATAGGATAAACGTATTCAAGATGTTTAGTTTTTCCAAGAACATACCTGACGAGATGTTTGACGATATAAAGAAGATTGCTGATGATAAGGTTAAGGATAAGTCTTAAGGCTGTTTTTTGTTTAGGTCTGTCGCTGTCCCTGTCCTCTTGCGGAAGCAGGAGGCAGGTTAGCGAGGCGTCTATTGATAGCCGGCTGATCAGCAGGATAGAGACGATGATAAATGAGGTTATAGACCGGAGGATGGTGGAGATAAAGACCTCTGACCTTAATGCCGATATTATTATAACGGAGAGGAAGTTCGATACGGACAAGGATGTTGATCCTGCCACGGGGGAGCGACCGGTATCGTCCGTGACTGACGCCCATATCGTCATCGGCCGGCGGGATAGCACCGTGACAGCCGACTCCCTTGGTATTGATAAGACGAGGAATGATATAAAGAATATGGATAATAAGATAGATATCAAATCTAAGGATGTGGATGATAAGGATGAGTCAAAGTGGCCTACAGCTATTATCTTTATCTCGATCTTAGGTATACTAGTTGTATTGTTCGTATTATTGAAAAGATTAGGATTGATAAAATAACAGGTGTACAAGGCGCCTTATACACCTGTGGGTTATCACCCCGGAAAGGATTGCAAATGCGAGGTCAGTCCCGGATTCGAACCGGGGTATATGGTTTTGCAGACCACCGACTAAACCACTCATCCAGCCAACCGTATCGCGAATATAAAATTTTGTCTTTGACCAGACAACTTCTTTGACCGGATTTTTTACTCAACTAGAAACTGCCTTGAAGAAAATACCTTATCTAGTAAATACCAGGTTAGGTAATATCTTTTTTTTGAAGTTCATCTCTGTTGACACCAAAGGGAATGTGGCGGCTCCGTGAGGCAGGGCAGGAGGTATCCCCACACGGCCTGCCAGGAGCGGAGCGACTCGTAGCCCACCTCCTTTTTCCCCTTGGCATATTACGCTTAAGCGTTGGAAAGAAGTAAACATATCAATGCATTAACGTCTGATGTAGGTAGTTGTTTGTCGATTAAAGATCCATAGATAACATAAGTAGATGTCAAAAATACACTAAACTAAATTATTGATATAAGTTATTGTTGAGATCTTGATTTTTCAATCTACTACATATTTTCATGTTAATGTAATTAAGTTATATACTTTAGATAATAACAAAGCGTTAGCTAACTCTTTTTAATCAATCAACTTATGAGATAAATAAAGAAAATCTTTATAATGAGACTCCTTAAGGGGGCGAAAGTTTCTTATATCACATGTCACAAAATAGACAACTGTGTTTATAAAAGAAGGTGGATAAATAAATTCATCTCTTTTCTTAACTATCCCTACGATAGTCTCCCTACGCAATGTCCAAGTTGGATTTCGACCATAGCGATCGCCGTAAAAAGCCGCGATCATAAACAAAAAAAATGAGTACTTTCACAAGCACTCATTTTGAAGATACGGATATTTTCGTATCTTTGCCTTAAATACAAAGAAACTATGGTAAAGTTACAACTTATTTTTGATCAGTTCGCATCTTCCTCCGAAAAAAAGAGGATGTCAGAGGGAAACAGGGCCTTGAGGAGGGATTCCGGCAAGGTCATTCTGCCTTATTTGTTTAATGACAACGCTAATCCTTGTTGCGATAACCCTAGGATAAAGCGTCAATCATCATCCAAGTCAGAGATACTTGAGAAGCCGATATCGGAGACGCTGATAGGTATTCTTATCATATGCCTTGACCCTATAAGGTTTAGGTCGCTGGGGATCCAATACAACATCAAGTGGTTCTATTACTTTGTGAATGAAATAGTTAATTACTATATCAAGCATCATCGTCTTGGTGGTGATAATCTAGCTTATCAGATAAAGTTAGTTAGGTGGCTTTTGATCAGTTATGTTAACGTGGCTGTTGTTCACGGTTATTATGCTATGGTAAGGAAGGTGAAGAAAGAGCATCCTGACCTTTTTGTACATAGTAACAAGGCGAGATATTATTATTGGGACAATTGCCCTCCTAAGCATCGCAAGCTAGAGGATGAGCGAAACATGAACAATCCTACTTATAAGGCTCATGAGTGCAATAGGAAGCGCGCAGAGGATATCAAGCGTGTTGTTTATGACTCCATGGATTCAATCAGGAAACGTGACCTTAAGGATTTTGTGTCTTCCAAAAACAATGGGGCGAGCATTTCTTTTAAGGAAAAGGTTCAGAACAAGGTCAGGAAGAAGGGCTTTGGTAATGTCAGTATCAAGACCATAGAGAGGGCTATAAAGAGCTATTTAGATGAGCGTGGTGTCACTTTCTCTGAGTTCGTCGATGGGGTGAGGAAGTTGGATAGGAAGATAAAGGAAGTCAAGTCCGCTTTTGGCAAGGCTAAAAGGATTAAGATCTTTGGCGTCAAGGCTTATGATTATGTGTCTGGAGATGAGATAGTTGATGAGTTTGGTATGGCCGCTTTGTCTGATGAGGTGTGGATTCCTGATAATAGCACACCGTTCCTTGATGATTATATTGAATCGCAGTATTTGTCTAACAATTTTAATTTCTAATATTATGGTTAATATAAAATCACATGACTTTTATATGGTGTTTGATGATAAGAAGCAACTTTTTAAAGTATCATCATTATTTGATTCTTTAGATGAATCTGAAGATATAGTCAAAGATTTGATGGATTCTGGCACATTCATGTATGTTGTTGACGAACGACTGTCTATGATATGGGTGGATATATTTATGATGATAGAGCTTCTTGGGGAATATGATGGTGGGGATGTTAAGGATTTGGCTATTAAATGCTCTTCTCTCTATTTGAAAGATAAGGTGATGCGTTTAATTATCGATTATGTCAATTGCGATTCTGATGATCATGATGATAGCGTTGATCCTATATTGAGTTATTGTAGCAATCTTATTCATAGTGGTGATGGGAATATTGATTATCTGCCATTGTCCGACATGGTAAGTTTGAATGTAGGAAATTATATGTCAGATGACATGTTGAAGCTATTTGATATTGCCAAGGAAGACAATCGCATAATATCTATATTGTTTGTTTTGTTAAGTAGACCGTATGTTGATGATTATGGTTTTTTTACTCTTACTGATTTGCTTTCTATGATGATTGATAAAGGTTTTATTGGTGATCGTGATGATATAGTGAATGCCTTAGGCTTATCTTAAAGTAGGTTTATTGTATTGGTATGACCCTATTTTGTATCTTTGCTTAAAAGTAGTAAAGATGAATCAGATAAATATCATACCTAAGATAATCCATGATAAGTTCGCCGCCAGGATTATTATGGATGATTACGATATAGAGAAACCTATCGTAATTACTGTCGTGGCTAGGCGTAACGATGGTGAGTATAATACCCAGATATTGACATATCCGACATCTGGTGTTGATTATGAGGGTAATGTAAGGATGGTGTTTTTCGATGTCGCTAGGTCTCATGTTTGCCAGATAACATCGGTGTTTATCAACGGTCATGAGGTCAAGACATATTATACCGATATCCCGGATCTTGATATGCAATCCCGTTATGACGATAGCTTGTGCCGGTACGATAAGAAGGTTAATATGAATGATATTAGGCTGTCGTTTCAGGTGCTAGAGACACGTGACCCCAAGGTGCTTCAGGTATTGGATGAGTCCGAGTGGGGGCTGCTGGAGGACAGGAAGGCGATTATCGAGATCACTACGCCGGGCATGTCCGACCCCGTTACGTTGTTTCTTGGCAAGAATCAGGTCAATACCTTTACTAGCCTAACATTAGGTCTCAATTGCTTTAATTACGATGATTGTAATGTCAAGTACCTTGATTTACCTGATGGTATATATGATATCAAGATCATAGGTAGCCCTTCTACTTACAACTTCAGTCGCAAGTATCTTAAGACGGATCTTATACGCAGGCGTCTTGATCGGCTATGGATTAAGACTGATATCCTATGCGAGGACAAGGATAAGGATCTTATAAATAAGATACAGGAGATGGAGACACTTATGGTCGTAGCGGAGGCTAACGTTAGGTTGGACAATATAGAGGTCGCTCATGAGATTATTGACCGTGTCGGAGAGCTTCTTGAGATGGCTACCAATTGCGTGGATTGTTGAATAAAAGGAAGGTGATTATAAGATGTTTGAATGAAGTTAGTTGAAAGACATATCGTAAAAGACAACCGGTTTGAGGATATATGCCTTAAATCAGGTTTGTTGTACAATTATGTTCTTTTCAACGTAAGACAGGGGATATTTGATGGTAATTATTTGAAGGAATATGAGTTCTCTACCAAACTATGCAAAGAGAACCGGTATGATTTCAGAAATCTTCCGTCGACGGTATCCCAGCAAGTCGTAGCTCAAGCATTTTCGGCAATAAAGTCTTGGATGAAATTAAAGAAGGAATATGAAAAAAATCCCTCTAAGTTCAATTCGAAACCTAAATTGCCGAAGTACAAACGAGGCAAGAAGCAGAATATGGTAGTCTTTACGACTTCTGCTTGCAGATTGAAAGAAGATGGTTACATCCATTTCATCAAAAACATAATTTCACCAATCAAAACAAACATAGGAGATAACAAATTATGTCAGGTTAGGATAATTCCACAAGCTACATGCTATGTGGTTGAGGTTATTTATGAGAAGAAGGAACAGGATCTAAACCTGAATAAGGATAATGTTCTTTCGATTGATTTGGGATTGAATAATTTATGTGCATGTATAAGCAATGTAGGTATCAAACCTTTCATTGTAAACGGCAAGATTATTAAATCCTTCAATCAGTGGTATAATAAGAAGAGAGCTAGGTTGATGTCTTACATCGGAGACAAGGGAACTTCAAGGAGGTTAAGACAGCTAAATAATTATAGGAATTTTTGGATTGATGACAAGATCCACAAGGTTAGCAGATTTATTGTAAATATCTGTATTGAAAACAATATTGGAAACCTTGTTGTGGGTTTGAACAGAGGATGGAAGAATGGAATAAACTTAGGTAAGATAACGAATCAGAAGTTCGTAGAGATCCCGTTCTATAAACTTATTGACAAGATTTCTTACAAATGTAAATTAGTTGGGATCAGTTTTCAAACCAATGAGGAATCCTATACCTCCAAAGTGGATCATCTGGCTTTTGAGAAATTATGTAAGCATGATGTTTATCTTGGCAAAAGAAAGAAACGAGGCTTGTTTCAAAGCTCTATCGGAAAGCTGATTAACGCTGACATCAATGGAGCTATCGGAATTGGCAGAAAAGTATTCGGTGATTCTTACATAAGTGGGATAATCGGTAGTGGGTTGGCGTTTAACCCGGTTAGAGTAAACATCTTGTGATACGAATGTGAGTTTAATAAATGAAATAAATAATTTTAATAACGTGGGTTGTAATACTTGTAAGGAAAAGGCGTTAAAGGCCGAGAGAGAAAGGATTGAGAGAAGTATGATGAATCGTCCTTCTTCTACCGTTGTTAGCGATAGGGAATATGCTTCTAGAAGCACCGCCGGTTGTATGGTCATGCTCGATCCGTTGAAGACAATGGAGCGTGACGTGGTGAGCATATACAAACAGACCCGTACCATAGGTGACGTGGGTATCGTCTATCTCAACATGCAGAAGAAGATCCGTGAGTGGATCAAGAACCTGCCATATGGATGCCCGCCTGATGAGGAGGTACAAGAAATGAGAAAGGAGATTCTGGATGGGCGCGCAATCTATATCAAACCTTGATAGAATAGATCTATGTAAGGTCGTAGATGAATGGCTTTCTTGTCAATGGAGTGGATACATGAGGTATCATAGGTATAGGATCGGGAATAAGCCTGATGTATCTTATTGGGGCAAGATAATTCGTCTGCAAAGGTCATTATGCGATAATGATTGCGGGTTATGCCCGGATGAGATAAGATCGTTAAAGGAATGTGTTAATAAGTTGCTGGCATGAAAAAATATAACTGTTCACATATAACTCCGTCCACTTGCGTGCCTTACGAGGGTGATCTCCCAGAGTGGTCAAAATATAAGGACTCTGATGAGTGTGTTATGGTCTCCGACGTGATAGAGGAGATATACGAAGAGCTAACCCGTATCAGGGAGGCTATAGATGTCCGGGACCTCGGAGAGTCTTGCGTGAAGGTAAGTGGCGATAAGACCGTGGCTAAAGTTCTTTATGCTTTGGAGGATAAGATTTGTAATGGATAACGAGCCATAGTCCAAAAATGGACGATGGTGATAATCAGATGTATAGATATTGATTTATGAGGATTGCTAGATGTTAAGATACTGTAAATCAAGTATCCAATTTGTAGGGAGTCTTCTAAATAAGCAGGTTAGATAGATACACTGGCAAGTTGCGAAATATCTTTATGCGTTTGATGTAAAAAATAGCCAATTGATTTGTCATAGACGATTCGATTGGCTATTTTTGTATATCCATCATATCTCACGATATAATGGATATAGGTCATTTATTATGAGTGCAAATATAATTATTTCCAATGATTCTATGAATAATAGTAGTAGGATTTTGGCGTCTAAATCCAACGAAAACGGATTATCTACAATATTTAGCTACAACGGTTGTGATATAACTTTCAAAACAGAGAACGGTATCACTTATGTGAATGCTACCGAAATGGCAAAACCGTTTAGAAAAAGACCAAATGATTATTTATCGTTATCTTCTGTAAATGAGTTAATTAATGCCATTACCAGAAAATATGGTAATGCTGATTTTCAGCCTGTTACGATTATCAGGGGTACGGTTAATCCTGGCACATGGATGTGTGAGGATCTGGCTCTGGATTTCGCTCAGTGGCTTAGCGTTGATTTCAGGTTATGGTGCTTGGACAGGATTAAAGAGCTTCTCACTACAGGCAAATGCGTGATTCCTGATTTTAATGATCCTCCCGCCGCTGCTGAGGCTTGGGCTAAGGAATATCGTGGCAGGGTGGCCGCCGAGAAGCTGGCGTTAGAGGAGAAGGCTAAAGCTGAGGAGGTGGCTAAGGTTCTTGAATCGAAGAGAGAGGATATAGAGTTTTCCGAGTCATTTATCATGTCTGGCGAGTCAGATTTGTTGATAAGGGATTTGGCCAAGAAACTTGAGCAGAATGATATAATCATAAGTGATAGATGTCTACGTGATTTTCTTGTTAAGATAAAGATAATAGTCAAAAGGGTTAAGGTTAATGGAGATTGGGAGATTACGGCTAATGCTGTAAGGAAAGAGTTTGCTCATTATCGTGATAAGAATATATGCACCGAATCTGGTAAGGTTATATATGCGAGGACTATTTACATAACAGGCAAGGGGTATAAATACATATTGTCATCTATAAATGGTAGCAAGAAAAGTGATTTCATATTGTGTGGAGGTATGTTTAGGGACTATGGGGTGTTCGCCGGATCGGAGTCGTTTAATCACTGGGATAATTAATTCCATTTTTGCCCAAAAATTGATAATCAGGTAACTGCGTATTTGCATTTACGGTTATGTGTCTCATATCGGTAAAATATTTATCTTTGTGACAAAGTGAATTACGATGATATACGGCAACAAAGAAATAGTACGGACGTTCACCAGAAACAACCCACCTGCCGGGTACGTGGGCGGCTCTGTTGACTACCGGGTCCCGGCCGATGTTTATTTTGGCGATACGCAGGAGGAGGCTGATAATAAGGCAGAGGATGATATCAAAGCCAACGGTCAGGACTACGCAAACACATACGCTGATATAATACCAACTATATGGTATAATGATCAGGTATGCGATGAATTTGTCAAGAACAATTGCGTAAGCGGCAAGGGATCCAAGGAGCAAATATGCGTAGAGGAAGGCAGGTTTGTCTCTTACGTATCCAAGAAAGATGCCAATGATAAGGCTAGGGTGGAGCTTGGACGGATCGGGCAGGGTGAGGCCAACGCCGTCGGGGCTTGCTGCGAGGACTGGGCCTCACAGCCTTTTCGTGGCGTTTTCTACAAGAACGATTGTGAGGCTGGGACATCAGGTAAAGAAGGTATTGTGTATGAATTGCCAGCCGGAGCCGTCATATCCGATATATCCCAAATTGATGCTGATACGTTAGCTTATAGGAAGTTTATGAAAGAAGGACAGGAGAAGGCTAACTCCGAAGGTAGTTGCTCCCCTGTATTCTATAATACTACGATCGGTGATTGGTTTGAGAAGGTATGCCCGTTTGGATATAAATCAGGTAGGGTATATTATTCTATCAAAGCCAATAGGTTTAGATCATGGATATCAGTAGAGGATGCCAACGCCAAAGCCCGTGAGGTTTTGATGGTAGAGGGGCAGGAGTACGCTGATCTTAATCTTGAGTGCGAGAAATGGATTGAGAATATTGATCAAGAGGATCAATGTTATTGGTGATGATGCGCGTTTAGTTTTCCATAATAGTTGATTTAGTGTTTGGAGGAGATTGCATGTCTCCTCCATTTTTTTTTGTATATATATCAAGGGTGATAAGTTTATATACTGTAATACACTTGCTTATATGTTGAATATATTTTATATTTGCATACCTATCTATTCATCTCGAACCGATAGGTATTATGTTTAATTTAAAATATTGTTCAAAGTTATGAAAAGTCGGGTTGAAATCAAATCTTCTGACAGGAGATTGATGGGCGTTGTTATACCTGCGCTCAGTGATAATGGTTTTGTTAACATCACTTTAGCTATGAAAGTCTTGTCTGATGATAGGCTTAAAAAAGGTTTATCTCCTAAGAAACTTAATGATATTATTAAGTATAATGGTTTCCAGGAGAAATGCAGGGAAATAATAAGTAGGCTAGAAAATAGGAATTTATGTAAGCAGACAAAAATCGGCTTACAAAATAAGACATTGAATCTTAGTGATTTAAATAAAATAGGGTTGGCATGCCGAAAGGGTAAGGGAGATGGTCAAACGTGGTATATGAACCCCTACCTTTTCCTTGTGGTGGCCATGGAAATGAGTCCTGAGGTTTGCGCCGATGTTGTGATGTGGTTTGTTGATAATATCGTAGGGGTAAGAAATGCAGCTGGTGATGCTTATATAGAGATGTGCAGCAGCGTATCTTCGCTTATAAGCGACAAAAGTAACTTAAAGGAATCGTTATCAAGAATTGCTAAGGGTATAAATTTTGTTGTTTTTGGCGTACATGAGGAAGGAATAAGAAATAGGGCTTCCTTCGAGGAGCTGGATATGATAGTATCAATAGAAAGAAATATATCTTACGCTATTAAGGCTGGATATATAAAAGACTATAATGGCGTTATAAACGATTTGGGAAGGCAATGGAAAGATAGATGGGGTAATCCTGTTCTTAAATTGAAGTCTTGATCCTATCTTATTATTATAGTTTATGAGTATAGGGGATACAAATGGGGTATTCCCTATATTGTTTAATAATGTATGTTATCTTGTTATCAAATCAAATAAGTATCTTTGCTAAAAACATTAATATTATTAATATGTGTAATACAGGTGGTTGTTGTCATGATCATTCACGGGAACGTCCCGAAGAGTGTTGTCATGGCGTTAAGATAGATAGGTTTCTTAACAAATGCCCTAACGATCCTTGTGATCCTTGCGATCGGGATTGTCAGGACGAGCCTTGTGTTGGCTACGGATGTCCTATAGTTTTGTATGATAAATGCATCTTATACTCAGGTGATGAGTTGGTGGTGGATGGGATAGAAAAAGGCACGGATCTTTCTGTCGTTATAGACTCATTGAGGCGTATTATAGCGTCTAGGGATAAGCAGATAGATTTATACCATCGTGAGGTTCTGGATTTGAAGAAAATTATAAACGAGCTTGTCAATGCCGGTAATGGCGGCGGTGATAATGGTGCAGAAGAGGAGGTATGGTAATGAATGGTTGTAACAAGAAACAATACAGGCCTACTGTAGATGAGACTAAGGTGCCATGTTCTATGTATATGAGCACCGATTGTATTTATCCCGGAGACAAGGTACGTGTGGAGTCATTGGGATTATCCCCTAATTGCGATATGTCCGATACCCTTAACGCTATGATAAAGGCTATACGGGATAGGGATGCCGAGATATCCGAGTTGAGAAGAATGATCAACAAATTAATTTGATAATATGAAAAATTGTAATCCATGTAAACCGGAATATAGACCGGGGAATGAGTGTAGTATCTACAGCTCCCAGATCATATATGACGGTCAGTCGTTCCCTGAGGCAGACATCAGGAACGGTGATGGCATGAATAGCGTAATCGAGTCTCTGGTAAGGAAGCTGGTTGCCGTATCTGGCGCCACGGCGTCCATCCAGCGTGACTCGTTCAAGGGCGTTCAGGCTGTCAGGTTAAGATACGAGCCGTTGACCGTGCTCAGCGTTACCTATTGTGGTACTATCGTCCCTAATGACGGGTATGTCGTTTCTGGTAGATCCGTTAAGTTTAAGAAGAAATATTGCATGGGTGATGAGTTCACTGATGTTAATATCGTATATACTACATTGAATAGTAATATTTTAAATACTTCTTGTTATGGCTAAGAGAGTGTACGATACGGTCTTGGCTTCCGAGTGTGACGGTTGGGTATGTGGTGAGACCCTTAAGAAAGGATCTATCCCAGTAGATAGGTTAGAGCTTGATTCTTTATCAGAGGCCGTAAGGGAGCTTATAGAGCGTTTTTTTGAGGAGGGATGGTTGCCGGATATGATCTGTGATCTTGGTTGTGGAGGCGCCAGCGTATTTGAGATTAAGCCTACTAACTTCGAGTATCCTCCTGAGGGTGGAGAGAAGATCCTTGAGATTATTGTCGGCAAGAGTGATAAATGGACTATAACGCAAGCGGATTGATATGGCTAGTAATTTAAAAGATATTCTTGCCAAGATCGAGCAAGGCTCCTCATGGGTGTCCTACGACAAGATTTCCGGTACCGGCCCCGACAAGGTGGCTATTAAGGTAGAGCCGGGATGGATGGGTAGGTTGCCTAGGGAGACTTACGTAGCGGTCGAGAAAGGCAAGGTTACGAAGCTCGCTACCATAACCCAGAAGGGCATGGAGCGGGTAAGCGTGGATCCGACCAATATCATGTTCGATATGGAGGGCGGGACGGCGGTCATCAACGCCAAGCTTAACTCCGCCTCGGTCAAGGCCTCCTGTCTTACCCTTGGTGGCTCGGTGAGCAAGTCTTATATAGTCTCCATGAACGTGAATGGCTTATCCATGAAGGTTCCGGAAGAGGATAGCAGATATATAGTGTATGCCGATCCTGAGGATCCCGGAGCCACTGATTTGTATGAGGCTAGCTTTGTCATAGCTATGCCTAAGAATATGGATAACGAACAACATCATGAGATGTTTGTCTTGAACGGTAAGGTTGTTAATATCAATCAACAGCCTAATGATATACCTTATATCATACTTGATCATGACTTTGATAACGTAACTAGTGAGAACGGTCAGGTTGTCATCGATATCAAGTCAAATACCGAGTATGATATCGAGCTGGTATGTTGCACTTGCGGTGATGGTAGTGAGCCGGAACCGGAACCACCCTTCAACGTGGATCCGCAAAGGTTGACGCTTAATAAGGATGGTGATACCCAAATCGTGAGGGTAGAGGCCGGAGATGATGTTTCATGGAGAATAACTGAAGGATAATATGGCAAGGGAAATAGATAAGAATTGTGTCGAGGGTAATTGCTTTGCCATTAACGACAAGAGCCATGGGGTAGGCGATAATAAGCTTAATATCGTATACAAGGCTAATTATACCGGTCAGATCTGTACGGCTAAGTTCCGTATAACGTCAAAGGACGGTAATATTGTCAAGGAGTATATGATAGCTCAGGACGCCAAGCCCGTTTATTATAATATCAAGATGGTTCAGCCGTTCACCAAGGATGACTGTCTGGCCAACCAGCATGGATCGGTGGTGTTGTATACGGTCGAGGAAGGGACTTACAAGTCGTTTATCTCGCAGGAGGACGCAGACGCCAAGGCTATGGAGGATATAGCCATGAACGGTCAGAAATACGCCAACGAGCATGGTGAGTGTATAACTGATATCTGGTATAACGAGGAGCAGAGAAAGACGTTTATACGTAATAATTGCGATAAGTTCAGTGACGGTCAGGAATATGTTTATATCATTCCTGAGGGAAAGTACGTATCTTCCATCTCTCAGGAGGACGCCGATAGGAAGGCTATTGAGGATATTGAGAAGAACGGTCAACAACAAGCCAATTTGGAGGGTGAGTGTAAGCCTAAGGAGAATATCTATTATGGTAAGTTTAGCAAGACCTTTACCCGTAACAATTGTGATTCCACCCAATACGGTACGGATGTGGTTGTTAACGAGACGATGGTTACGGGAGACTTCAGATCCATCGTGTCTCAGGAAGACGCTAATAGCCTAGCAAGGGCTGCTGTCGAGGCTCAAGGTCAGGATATAGCGAATATCAAGGGTAACTGTGAGAAGATACCGGTATTTACCGGATCGTACTCCAAGGTATTCCAGAGAACCAACTGCCCTGAGGGTTCTACTCCTGTTGACTTCACTGTGGACGAGAAGATGTGTTCTGGATATCCGTTCACTTCTACGGTATCGCAGGATGCCGCCAACAAGCTGGCGCAGGACGCTGTCGAGGCGCAAGGTCAGGCTATCACCAACGAGCGTGGCGACTGTCAGACTAACGTATACTATAACGTAAGGATGGAGAAGACAGTCACGAGAAATAATTGTGATGAGTTCCATATCGGTCAACCTTATACTTATGTCGTTTCCGCCGGTAAGTACTTCTCTATTATCTCCCAGAAGGACGCTGATGATAAGGCTAAGGCTGATCTTGAGGCTAACGCCCAGCAACAAGCCAACCTAGAAGGTGAGTGTAAGGAGAAGACGATCTACTACGGTAAGTATAGCAAGGAATTTACCAGAAACAATTGCGATAAGACTCAGTACGGAACCAAGGTTACCGTGGATGAGACTATGGTGACAGGGGATTTCAGGTCTACCGTATCTCAGGAAGACGCCAACAATAAGGCTAAGGCCGCCGTCGAGGCTCAAGGTCAGGATGTGGCTAACGTGAAAGGTAAGTGCGAGAAGGTGCCTGTATATACCGGTACTTATACACGTACGTTTACCCGTAACAATTGTGGTACTGGCACTGGTGGTACTTATACGGTAAATGATAGGATGGTTGACGGTTATCCGTTCACGTCTACCGTATCTCAGGAGGATGCCAATAATAAGGCCAAGGCCGCCGTTGACGCCCAAGGACAGGCTCTTGCCAATATCCACGCCCTTTGTACGTACACCGGCCGTGCTTCCTTGGAGTTCACGAGAAACAACTGTGGTGAGTGTAAGATCGGATCTAAGGTGACGATCACCCAAGATATGGTAGAAGGACACCCATTCCAGTCTAACGACTCCCAGACCGCCGCTGACGCTATGGCTATGACCGCCGTACAGGCTCAAGGACAGGCTTTGGCTAATACCAAGGGTACTTGTTCTGACGCTACTATGTATACCGGTAAGGCTAGCTTCGAGTTTACTAAGAGCAATTGTGGCGCTAATCAGGTAGGAGATCCGTTCACCGTGACACAAGATATGGTGGAAGGTCATCCGTTCCAGTCTTGCGTGTCACAGGATGAGGCTAACTTAGTCGCTATGGCCGCTGTCATGAATCAAGGTCAGAAGATCGCCGATGAGCGTGGTACTTGCCATGAGGTTCCTAAATATACCGGTCATTATAGCGAGGCGTTTGAGAAGAATAACTGTCCGTCTGGTCTTATCCCGTCTTCAGTTACCGTTACTGAGGCTGACGTGACCGGAGGTCCGTTCTACTCATACGAGAGCCAGTTCGCCGCCGATGAGCTTGCCAAGGCCGCTGTCAAGGCGCAAGGTCAGGTTATAGCCAACGATCGTGGTACTTGTGATGAGCTGAAGATATATGTAGGTAATTATAGCAAGGAGTTCACTCCTAAATGTCCTACTTGTCAGTACGCTGATCCTATTACCGTAACCCCGGATCTTATGGGTCAGTTCTTCACCTCTACCCGTTCTCAGGAAGAGGCAGACGCTTTGGCTAAGGCCTACATCGATAGAATGGGTCAGGCGTTCGTCAACAAGAACTACGATGATACGTGCCATACGAAGACCGAGCAACCAGTATGGGAGACTATAGAGACCGTATGTAAGGACTGTATCTCTCAATTACATCAACGCAATACGAATACCTGTTATACTGATCCTGATAATCAAGAGCGGTATATAGCTGGTGGTAATAAGACTTGTTTCTGGTGGGGTACGGCATCCAAGGCCTTTACCCGTCAATGCGCTGACGGAGGTGTGGGTAGTTCTGTTACTGTCACTCAGAATGACGTTAACGATCCTAATCCTACTACGGGAGGTAAGTTTAAGTCATGTGTATCACAAGCTGACGCTAACGCCAAGGCATTGGCGGCTGTTACGTCTCAGGGACAGAGCGTGGCTAACTCGAAGGGTACTTGTACTTGGACAGGAAGCTATACCGGTCAGGTTCAGAAGAACAATTGCGCTGATGGCGGCGTAGGCGACATGGTATCCGTAAGCAGCAGCAAGCTCCCGGGACACCCCTACACCTCCAACATATCTTTGGCTGATGCTAATAAGAAGGCTGAGAACGCTGTTCGTGGAGCCGATGGACAGAACTATGCCAACAAGAACGGAGGATGTACATGGACTTACGTGGCAAGCCGTGACTTCTATAAGAACAATTGCGCTGGAAGCGGGGTTGGTCAGAGAATAACGGTGACCTCTACGCAAGCCAACGGCGGCACAGCTATCACCAGCAAGGTTTCTTTGGCTGACGCTAAGAGCAAGGCTGAGCAGATCCTAGACCAGAGAGGACAGGATTACGCTAACCAGCATGGCACTTGTGTGTGGACCGGTACTGGAAGCGCTACGTTCTATAAGGATAATTGTGGTACATGTAAACATGGTGTAGCTTTATCCGTTCCTTATAGCGCTTTAGGGTTGTCAGCGTTGACATCCACCGTATCTCAGGCGGATGCCGACAGCAAGGTTCAGGATGCTTTCAAGAATGATACGGCGACTAAGACCGCAGCTCAGGCTTACGCCAATAAGAATGGTGATTGCGCCGACGATGATGATACTCCTACTTATGGTAATTGGAGTTATTATTGCGACGGGTGTACCTATCGTAAGAAAAGGAGTCAAACCAATCCTTGTTCCTCTGCTTCTGATCAAGACAAGGTGATTGAGTATGATTCCAGATCTTGTGGATGCGGATGTGATAATACATACCATATGGATGATAGTAGGTGTAATAATGGTAATAGCGAGGAGCATTATTCTAGCGAGTGCGATCCTACGGGATATTGGCAGAATGGTGGTGAGCATTGCTGTAACCCTTATGATTATACGATCTATACTAATGAGGTATGTAAGGGATGTTCGGGCGAATGTGGTGATGTATGCGCTCCTAGTAGCCCTATGAAGGTTGTTTCTGCCGGAGAATATTGCAGGAGCACGACTCAAGCTGCGTCTAGCGCCGCTTATGACGTTTATTCTGGCACTAAGGCCAATCTCCAGGCTATTGCTGATGCTAAGACATGTCCTTCTAAGGTTGGCAATGATGACCGATGGGGAAATGTCAAGGCCACGAACTGTCCTAGCAACTGTACTCCTAAGACTATCAGTTATAAGCAAATCGCTGGTAAATATGAGGCTTGCACCAAGGGCGAGGCAAACAGGATAGCCGACGATCACCTCCAATCCGATGGTATCTCTTACGCTAATGGCTTAGCGCAGGCGGATAGATGCGATTGCGTGAAGCCAACAAAGACGTGGTCATGGTCGGTATCTATGAATAATGATTGCATGAGCCATGAACAACTTGTCACATCAAGAGGATTTACGATTACGTATAATAATCAATGTGGTAGATCTATATCTGGTTCTGTGAGTGGTATAGGATATACACAAAACGGAGAAGAGCAGGTCAATAGCGCTAGCTTTACAATTCCCGCAGGGTCCGGAACCAAGAGTGGAAGTGTATATTTTAGCCGAGAAGTGGTATGTGGAGATGTAACAATCTCTGGTCATGATTCAGGTAATTGTTGACAATCACTGCTGTTATGGTTTTTAATAAAAAGGAGAGACTTATTAGCCTCTCCTTTTTTGTTATACATCAGAATCTTAACAGTTCCCAGATCCTCCTCCAGAAACACTTATAGACCCACATTGTACTCCTGAATCAAAACCTATGACACCGGTTTTTTTACCAGACCCAGTAGGTATGCTTACGGTAGTACTTCCAGCCGTAACGGTTTGTCCATGATCATTCCTACCAGTAACAGTTACAGTTATTGATTTAGATGATCCACATTGATTATTGTAAGACACTTCATAGGAGCACCTTAATGCGGATGTAGAACCAGACAGACCATTACAAGGATCACCGCTCAGCATAGCGTTGGCGCTCCACGTCTTTGTTGGCTTCACGCAATCGCATCTATCCGCCTGCGCTAAGCCATTAGCGTAAGAGGTGCCGTCGGATTGGAGGCGATCGTCGGCTCATGATGAGTCTATATCTTCCTTAATACGTTTTATTTGTTTATCGACTAAAATCATTAATATTGTAACATTAATATTAAAACATAACGCTATGGCATGTACTAAGAAAAAGAAAATGGCTAATGGAGGCAAGGTCTCCGAGAAAAAGAAACCTCAACTGAAATGTGGGGGAAAGGTTAAGAAGAAAAAGTAATAATCGGAGGGGTATATCCCCTCCTTAATATTTCGCTACATGAAAAATTCAGAGTTTGTATCTAGGATCATAAATGACATGAACTCTATTAGTAAAGACGCTCATGTCAGTAGAAGATGGATATTGTCCATAGGTAGGCAGAAGGCTCGATCATATATAGCCCAGAAATACGCTGATGGGACTTTGTTCGGCGAGGAATCACTGTATACTCATATCAATTGCATGGAGATGGAGAGGGTTCGGAAAATTGATTGTTGTTTTGATGAGTTTAAACTATGCAGGGTACTTATGAGATCCAAGAAAAGATTGCCAGATATGATATATACCCGTATAGGACCTGCTATCATTAAGGTATCAAATATTATGGATGATATTATATTTACCTCCATATCATTGAGAAAATATGCGAACAATAAGGAACGTAAATACGGGAATATAGATCAATATTATTACTATGTCAATGATGGTTATATCTATATACCAGATATTAACATAGAGGCTATAAACGTGGATCTTATTACCTTGGATAGAAAAGCGGCTTTAGAGTTATCCGGGTGTGGAGCTGAAAAAGATAAGCCATGTACATCTCAATGGGATTATGATTTCATATGCCCAGACAAACTTCTTGAATATGTGGTTTCCGAAACATTAAGGGAAACTGTAACCAAATTGCAGATCCCTACGGATGAGAACCCGGATATGGATATTAATAAGAAAACACAAAAAATTCAATAACATGAATCCAATAAGATCAATAATCAATTTCTTTGGTTTCAATGACGCCATAGTTGACGGTATAGGCGAAAGAGGGATGAGAGACAGCTCTATCATAAGATATAATGAGGTGCGCGATATGTATGACAAGATTATAAAAGATCTGGGAGATATGTCGGCTTACGTATCCAAAGGTTATATCTATGATAAGATAAAAGACAAAATAGGTTTTAGTACAAGGCATATCAGTAGGATACTTAATCATACTAAGAAAAGAGATCTTAGGTTTATTTGACATACTCCCATCACTAAAGCAAATGGGATTCTTGGATACAAACGCAAGCTCCATGTTTTGGGGCAATCGCATTCCATAGCGTTGGCTTTTTCCTGCGCTAGTCTCTGTGTTACACTTACACCAAAACTTGCCAAATATTTCTTGAATAAGGATGAAATTATTATATTTGCGACATGAAAACAAAGTCGTTTAAAATACTTGATCAATACTTTCTTCGATTCTATAGATCTATTATGTCTAAGAACGGCAAGAGAAGGAAACATACGATCGTGGACAAGAATGATATTCTCGAATGTCAGTCCTTGATATGGAAGGTTATACGTGATAAGTATCTGGAGAATGAGGGTGGGGTTTATATAAACAACATCGGTTATCTGTGCCATAAGATCAATCCTAATCGTAAGATATATCTGAATAAACTTACCGGTACTATTAATAGGCGTGGGACGGGTGGATATTCTTACGTCCATACGTGTATGGATTTTATGCCTAGGAATAAGTATTTTCATCTATATATCTCTCCGGCCTTGAATAAGGAATGTAGGTTGGCTATGGAATCAGGTAGGAGATATAAGTTCTTGTATCGGGAGGTTGAGTCGGAGAGTAAGGTATTTGGAGTTAAATGGGTTTACAAGCTGTAGAAGTTTTTTGTGATCCAGTTAGCCCGTGAGGGTAGACTGGATTTTTTTTGTATCACGGATTCAAATACATATCTTTGTGCAAAAGACTTGAATATGACTATAAAAGGGTTGTTGGCCGAGATCAAGGCCGATTTACATAAATACGATGATAGCGGGGCTATAGATACCTCGTCTGTTTATAGATGGGCTGAGATCGCCTTGAAAAGGTTCGGGGGTGTTATAGCGGTCATGTCCGAGGCGGTTGTCAAGACCAGCAACAAACAGGCGGTATTGCCTTCTGATTTTTTCGACATGCTTGACGCCTATAGGTGTGAGCCTCTTGTCTGTGAGATTCCGGGGGGCGATAAGGCTAAGGCTGACCTCCAACACGAGATCGGCTGGGTCGAGCGCACCGAGCGCGGCTTCCGTTGGAACTCCTGCACGGAGTGCTGTAAGGAGGAGTTTGAGAAGACGATCACGGAGAAGCTATATATCGGGTCTCACGAGGTTCGCTTCCATTACCATCACCCCGTAAGGCTGTCTATAGGTCGTGGGTTGAGACGTGATTGCGCCGCCGACAAGTATCGGGATAAATATGCTTGGGATAATTATGATATAACTATATCTGGCAATACTATGTATACTGGGTTTGATGGATTTATTTACATCATATATCGTGCTACACCCAAGGATGATGACGGTCTACCGTATATACCTGAAACGGCGTTAGGTTATCTTGAGGATTATGTCGAGACGTATATCAAGATGAAGATCTTCGAGAACGCCGCCGTTAACGGTTTGATACAAGGGGCTGGTGATGCTTATAAACTATACGCCCAGCAGGAGCCGGGTAAGTTCGCTAGGGCCATGAAGGAGCTTAAGATGTCGATGATTACCTTGAATGATTACCGGGAGCTGGCTGAGGATAATAGGAGGAGGATGCTGTCTCATGAGCGTATGTGGCCCAACGCTTTTGATAAGTATATTAAACTTATTTAACAAAATACGATGATATGGCTGATTGGATACATTTAGATAAGACAAGTGGTACCGGTCCTGCTGAGGTTAGAGTTACCGCTGATATCAATGAGACTGGAGAGATACGTCAGGCTACGTACAAGGTTATAAAAGAAGGCACCAAGGAGGAGAAGACGTTCGTGTGCAGGCAGGAGTCGGTCCCGGTGGTTATTATCCCGGAGTTCGACTACCTAGTGCTTAGGTATATCTGGGCTGACGAGGACGGCATTGACTTTGACACGGCTACCGGTTTCGATAATACCGGCCTCCCGGACGTGGACGGCAAGCTGGTTGGTTGGAGTAAACAGCACCAGACCACGCAGGAACGGGTAGGTGATTATCTCATCCATGGTGGTGATAACATGGAATCGGGTAATGAGGCAGCTTTGATCCAGATGGGACCGTTGTTGGATGGTGATAATTATGATAAATTACCTCTTGAGATCAGATGCAGTATATACGGTAACTGGTATGGTGGTCGTGAGAAAGGTAATGTCACTATCAGGTTCACGGCATATAAGGGCGGTTCTATGGAGAAACGTGGATATGATTTTGTCAATATCGGAGGCGAGGAGGTTTATACCGGTGACGCTCCCACTAACGTATCCGCCCATGGTGAGGATAATTGGCAAAATATAAAGATCTTGTATTCTAAGGTAGGCACGATGATCTACAACAAGGAGTCTCGTGACTGTATTGTAAGAATAGGTGAGTAATTATTCTTTTTCGTACAGTTTTTGTTAAGATCCGGCGTGTAAGTGATTATCCGCCGGATTTGCTATATTTGCGAAAAAGATAAGATCGTGCAAAATAACTCTAACATAGCGGTTCCCGATTCCGGGATGAACAGGGATAAGCATCCACAGGATCTGTCCCCGTCTGAGTATAGTTTCGCCTTGAACGCTACCATAGAGGGTGACGATGGAAGTCAGCTTAAGATCCAGAACGAGCCTAGCACCCTTTTATGTAAGCGATTTGATGGCTATAAGGTTATTGGGTATAAGAATGACATAGCTGGTGATAATACTTATTTCTTTCTATCTAATCCGGATGATAATACGTCTAAGATCACGTTCATGCGGTCATTGGATTATATCAAGACCGTTGAGGATCAATTGGCTGGATCGGGAAAGGACATCCATCGTATCCTTGGCGAGAGGCTTGAGGAGTCGGATGGTCGTTTTGATGAGATATGTGATTTGATGGAGGTCCTGATAGAGGACTGGGTTGATGACCCTTGTCTTAATTTCTCCATTCATCATCCGATCTTCGATATAGAGATCAAGGACGAGAAATGCGGGAAGGTGATATACTGGACCGATGGATATAATCCCCAGCGATATGTTATGGTCGATAAGGCTCTTAATCCGGATGATGATGGTGACTTTTGGTATCATTACCATGGGTATAAGACATGTGGGGATGACAAGCCAATAGAGAGATGTAGGCTGGCTTGCGAGAAGCTGCTGGTGTTCCCGTTGCTGACGGCCCCGTGCGTGGAGCCTGAGGTCGTGGAGTTCGGGGGGAGCCTGCGTGCCGGGACCTACCAGTTCTGCGTGGCGTTGTGCGATGAGTTCGGGATTGAGAAGACCGGATATTGCTCATTGACCAACCCAATCATGTTATTCGATCGTCAAGATATGGTTATCCGCGATGGTTTATGGGGTAAGTCAACCAACATGGGTATCCGCCTTACCGTGTCTAATATAGATAAGCAGGTATCTCATTATAAGATAGGTGTTATACAGAACACGGTTGGGTTTAATGGTGAGCAAAGCCCGGTTCTTGAGTATTTCATAGAAGGTATACATCCGATAACGGAAAGGACCATCTATTACCTTACGGATCAATATAGCGAGCGTACGACCATGGAGAAGTTATCCAAGGAAATACCGGTATATAAGACAGCCAGAGGCATGACGTCTGTCGGGAATCGTCTTCTTCAATACGGATTGACCGTGGAGAATGAATGGAATCTTCAACCGGTCGTTAATTTCTTGGGTCATTTCGTTAAATGGCAGACATCGATAGCCACGGAGAATCTGTATAAAGACGGTGTGGCTTGCTCTAAATACGCCTCTTTCATGCGTGACGAGGTATATCCGTTGGGTATAAGGTTCTTTACCAATACAGGATACAGGACAGCTAGATTCCCGCTTATCCCTCGTCCGGCCACAAGGGAGGAGATGGAGGTTATCGTTGATGAGGACGGTAACTCTGACGACCTGTCGGCTGCGTCGGTGCTGGAGAACAACCCGCAGTGCGCAGGGAACAGCCGCCGTCATCTTTGGCAGTTTAAGAATACGGCTAAGGTTATAAACGATCCGTCCTGGGGATTTGATGATTTTGGAGGAGAATGCAAGAATCAGCTAGATGTTAAGCAACTCGGATATGTAGAGCAGGAATATGCCACGGTAGGAGAGACCCAATTCGTTATCAACACGATGGGGGAAGATGTTACGGTAGATGATGCTATTGATTATATCGCTGATAATATAGAGAACTTGTGTGATATCATAGAATCTAATGTAGGTATTACTGACGAGTTATGCGCTGCTATATCATTGCCAGAGGATCAAGACGGTATAAAGGCTCCCGATTTCCCTAGTGGATGTGATGATATCGAGAGGATAGAGACCAGGACTATATTGGATAAAAACTCTTTGGTGGATTCTAGGATTGATTTTACGTATAAGCTGGCTAGTGATTATACGGAGACCGAGCCTACCACCTTAATACAAAGTAATGCCGAGTCACAAAGGAAGTTCTCTGTATTGTGTGATTTCGATAATTATTCCAGTGGAGGTAAGAATATCATAGATCTGGTTCAGGAATGGCTGGATGGTCAGGATGAGGATAAATTCCCGTCTGATATAGACTCCTCCGCCCTGGTCTTGTGTCAGGATATGTCTAATGTCCGGCAGTTATATGATGAGGGTATATGTACTAATGGGTGTTCGGTAGGTGATCCTCACGTGAATCCTACTATTAACGATGTTCAACTACCCACGTTCCAAGGGGGTAGGTCATTGGGTAAGTGCACGTTTTTGTTTCAATATGACGGATGGGAAGGTAAGCATCATACAGAGACGATGCTTGATAAGTTGATGGATACGATGGAGGCTTATTTCCCCCAATATGAGAGTCAGTTTGGTATCGAGAACGCCATGTGTCTTTTTGGCGATGGTGATAATTCTAAGTTTAATACCGGTATAACTACTGACTGGGAAGGTCGTATGTCTATGCAGAATGATATTGACGCCAAGACCAATTGGTTCGGTAGAAGCAACTTGACTTATTTCAAGTTCTATCCACATGTATCCTCATACGCCAGATGGGTGGAGTTGGATTACGAGAAATACATAAGTGGTTTATCCGATCCTGATAACGGTATTATGTATATAGAGATGATGGGTAACTATAATTATCCGATCGGCGACTCATCATCATACAATAAGGTTCGTATAACGTTTTTCTCGGACAAGGAAGGTACCGTGGCTCCTAATCCTTTGGCTAATGATGCCAAGAAAGGTGTTATAGTGAATTACGTGGATCATAAGATATTTATGATGCCAAAGTACTTGTTCTGGAATGATGACAAGACTACTTTCCATAAGATATATGTTTGCATCGAGCCTGCGGTATGCGTGTTCTTCACCGGTTTCGCCATGAGGCAGGACATGAAGGAGCTTGCCGGATTTTATACGGCTGGCACTGCCATCTTCCCCGCCCCGTTCTGTTTTGGCATTCGGCCACTGGAGGTGAAATACGTATTCTTCTTTACAAAAGAACTGAAATTAAGGAGATTTGTCACATATGAGGCGAAATGCATCTCATGTGGAGATAAACCCGCTGATTGCGCTCCCAGACCATATCAGTATGGTGATTTCGGATATTGGGAGTCTACCAATAAATATCCGGCTAATTTTGAGTTGTATGATTCAAGTAAGATCGGGATATCATCGGGAGGATCAAAGAGGAAGGATATAATAGATTCTTTGACGAAATACTATGGGTCTCCTAAATCCGTTGAGGGTAAGTCTTATTTCACCGGTAATGGGGATAACGCTGAGTACCCCAATACGTCAACCACATTTTGTCAGAAACCTATACGTCATTACAAGTTCCCGGATAACTCTGTCGCTCCTTTTATGGGTAATCCGTCTCAACTGACCGGTCAATATGGAGTTGACTCCTATATTTATCCTATAGGGGTGATGCTTGATGACGATATCGTTAATGAGTTTCTGGATATAGCGGTAGAGAATGGTCTTATAGATAAGGCTAGAAGGGATTCCATAATAGGATATGAGTTGTATAGGGGCGATAGGACATTGGATAAGAGCGTTATCGGTACCGGTCTGGCTTATGATATGTTTAAGTACGATGATCCCGACGGATCGGCTAACCTTTATCCTAATTATCCTTACAACGATTTGTCTGATGATATGTATATCTATAAGGATATTAATCGTGAGAATTTTATAACGCATCCGTTTAATAGGAAGGGTAATATCTGGTATTCATTCTTAAGCCCTGATATTGCCTTCAATAAACCTGACGCTCCTACTGAATGTCTGGTTGATGGTTATCAGTTGGGTAAATCCTCTGGTATATTTAGAGAGGTAGAGGATCATCCGAAATGGACGATATTAGGGGGTAAGGCTTATAGTATGGCAACGTCATTGGCTACGGTGGAGGCTATGGCTAATTTAATATCCGCTATAGCTGAGTATACATATCAGTCGGCTTCACAGCAATATGTCGGTGGAGGCGTGATGTTTTTGGCCAACCCGGTGGGTATAGCTCTGACGGCTATCCGTCTGGCTACAGGTATCGCCAAGGCTACCTCCCAGTCTGTCGTGGATATAGGGAAGTACAGGTATCAGTGGTTAACGGCCTTGATAGATAGGGGACCTAGATGGAATTACGCTTATTATTATACTTCTGTCGCTCATTATAATCTATTTTACCAAAAAACAGGGGCATCAGAGTTGCGTGGATTATCTACGGCTAAGTATATTAAAAGCGGATTGTATCCGGTAACGGATATCTCATCACAAGGGAAAGTAGTAGGCGGTAAGCCTATTATCATAAACAACCTCGATCGTGAGCACTCGTTATTCATGTCATTTGGTATGGATAAGTATATGCTTGAATATCCGGAATTGGTATCAAGTTACGATACCAGCCGTATTCAGGATGAATGTAATATTCGTAATGATGAGGTAGCTGGTATGACGCCTCATTTTATGACACGTGAATCTTTCGTATCCTGCCCCTATATGAGAATAAAGAAATATTCTCCGGCTCAATACGGGCAGATAGAGGATATTAGGTGGGTATCGTTAGGTGGTTGCGGGTTGATGGATAAGGATAAGCGTAAACCTGTTTTTGGAGGTGATGTGTTTATATCCAGATTCTCGCTTAAAAGGAAAATGCCTATGTTTTACTTGACCCAGTTTGGTCAGGGAGATATGATACCATTCCCCTACTACGACTATAGGAATATCGGGTATCCACGTTATTTTGTTAATTATGACACTGGGGAGGATTATCTTAATAAGACTGACACGTATACTGGATCGCTATATTCGTTCCCTAGCCGTAAGAGTGCTTACGAGATGGCTTGCAAGACCGGGGATATGTATCTTAGTGGTCGTTTCTTTCTGTATTTTTACGGCATACCTCAGTTTCTAGTGGAGTCTGAGATTAATTGTAATTTCCGTATAGCTGGACCTGAGCCTTATGAGGGATTCTATCCAGAAGTAGGGGATTATATATCATGGACCCAAGAGCGTAATGTCCCTATATCAAGGGATAATGTGTTTAAGATAAGTCCTGTGTACAAGAATCGTTTTACGCTAGGTGGGAGGTCATTACCAGAGACGTATGATAGCAATTTTTGGGACTGCGCCTACCAAAGACCCAACGGCGTCATATGGAGCACCGCCGACGTGTCGGAGAATGGCATGACCGATCCTTGGCTGTCGTACAAGCCTATGGATTACCATGAGTTCAAGACCTCTTTCGGGAAACTTATAAGCATGAAAGGGATAGAGTCGGATCAGATACTGGCTCGCTTCGAGAATCAGGTAGGGCTTTATAACGCCATAGACGTGTTGGCGGAGAGAATATCCCCGGAGAATAGCGAGCTAGGGACAGGTGGTCTTTTCGCCTCTCGTGGTATCGAGTATAATAATACGACGTTAGGATATTCCGGGACCCAGAGTCGGGATATGATCAGTTGCGAGTTTGGGCATTTTTGGGTCGATTTAAGGCGTGGTCAGGTGTTTAAGGTAGATTCTAATGGTAGGAATCTTACGGAGGTCACACCGGGGCTTAGAAACTGGTTTAAGGAGCATCTTCAGATGAAGATCATCCGTAGCCGGATATATAACGCTGATACGGACGCTGAGTTGTCTTATTATGATATCGATAACAAGTTCTTTGGTATAGGGCTATCCATGGGCTGGGACAATCGGTTCAAGAGGGTTCTGATAACCAAGAAAGATTATATACCGGTAGGGAATCCGAGCGAGTACCAATTCCGTGGCGGCCGGTTCTACAGGAACGGGCAGGCGGTGGAGCTACAGGACGCCAGCCATTTCACGGACGTCTCGTTCACCGTTGGATATAACTGCCTGAAGGGTGAGTGGAAATCATATTTATCCTACACCCCTGATTATTATATCGAGCACCAGCATTATTTCCAGTCTGGAAAGAACTACTCAAGTGAAAGTCAGGAGATAGGGTTATGGTCTCATGGATTGACCAACCAATCGTATCAAGTATTTTACGGTAAGCTATATCCGTTCGTTATAGAGGTACCGGTACGTGAGCAGTATGTGAATAAGATCCTCACGAACTACCAATATAGGATGGATGCCAGAAGGTATCAGGATGAGGTTAATTACCAAATTCTTAGGACTACCGGATTCAATAAGGCATGGTTTTATAACGATACCAACAACAGCGGTGAGCTTCGGATGGTTATCGCCAATAAGAACGATATGAGCCAGCGGTTAAGGTATCCTGTAACCAATGACGATAGCCGTGAGATACTGGTGACGGAGGTTGATCAGAAGATAAATATAAATGACTATTTTAACGAGGTCAAAGACGATACTAATAACCTCCCGGTATGGATCAAGGATGTGAATGACATTGACCGGAAGATCGACCCCAGGGCTGTCGATTATCACCGGAGGTGGCGGGATCGTCTTCGTGGCGATTGGTTCTTGGCAAGGTTCGTGAATGACATTGAGAGCAGGTTCAAGATGATAGTTCGTTGGTTTAGCAATGAGGAGAAAGTTTATTGATTTATTAATCTATAGGGGGGGGGGTATTTTGCCTCCTCTCCCTTGTATATTAAAAACGACATGGAAGATTTTATTGGTAAGTACAATGGTAATCAAATAGACAGTAGACTTGATAAGGTCAAGGATATGGTTGGCGCCACGGCGTCCGGGGCTGGCGCTGCGGGATTGGTGCCGGCTCCTGCTAAGGGGGATGAGGGTAGGTTCCTTTGTGGTGATGGTACGTGGAAGGACGCAGTAGCTAAAAGTGATGATGAGGATGCTTTTTTAGCTATCATCTTACAGCTTGTAGTAGATCAATCTACTACTTTGTCTCAATCTCAATATAATACTATAAAGTCGTTGTTTAATGGTAGCTCTACGTCCAATATAAGGATAATAAGACCTAGTGATTCTTTTATGGAAACGATAGGTACGCCTGTCAATGATTTGGTGGTTATTAATGATCAAATGAGTGGTTGTATCATTATTTATATCAGCGCTTCAAATAATTCACTTAATATGGGGTTTTTAGATATATCTATATCTGTTTACTCTAATTTGAATGTTGAATATATTAATTCTTCTTTAAATATAGCATCATCAGATGACACGGAGATAGTTATTGTAAGGTCTTGTAAAAATACAGAGGATAATATAGATTTTGATAATCAACTTCATCTTAAGATGAAAGGTAAGGGTGATAAGGCCTTGATGGATGATGGGACTTATAAGGAGATAGGTTCTTCTGGAGTGGATATCTCAAGTTATATTTTAGAAGGAATTGATTTTAAGAAAAATACTACCAAGGAAGGTTTCGATAAGATAAAAAGCTGTATTATTAATAAACAGCATATGTATGTGTATTATAAAGTCGAAATGGGTGGCGATGTAGCCGCTTTTACAAGTGATGTTATAACTAATTTTTTGTATGGTAATATATCCTTGGTTATGGTTGATTTTTCGAATATTGAGTTGAAACGAGTAGTAATAAATTCGAGTGATTATAATATAACCGTAACAAAAATTTAATGTTATGATTCAAAAAAGGAAGGTTACCAAGAACTCAGGCAAGTGTCCCAAGTCGGGGTGCATAAAGAAAGTAGGAAGTGACTGGAGAGTGGTTAGTAACAAGACCGGAAAGTTATGGCCGGCTAAGTACAGGTCGAGGGATTCGGCTAAGAAAGCTCTAGCGGCTTATCACATGCATTGAAAAGCGTAGGCGGGTAGGTGATATGAGTCATGTACCCGCCCAATGTTTTAATCCGCATCTGATTATACCTATCTTTGTAGAAAACGTTATTTATGGCTAAGAAAGATAAGAAAGAGGAAATCCCTTCATGGATAAAGGATTTGTATAAGGAAGATCTTGATCGTGTTGTAAGAGGTGAGCGTCCCATGTATTTCAGGGGTATGGATGATAGTCCTTTAAAGAACGTATCCCCGGAGTTTGATATCCTTAGTGGAGGATCCGCTGTTAAGGGTATGAATGGGATAAGAGGTGCGTTGTCTCCGTTGAATAATGGCATGGGTAATTATAATTTCAGCATTAGGGGTATAAATAAGAAGATAGGCGAGCTGGTTGATGAGGCGGGGTTATATTTGCCTGAGAAATTAAGACCTATATATCAGACTGTGGTGGACGCTATGTCGAGATCCAAAGATAAGGGGTTGGGTTATATCACGCAGCCGTTGGCCAACGCCCTGTACCCTGCGGACGAGCGACGGAGCCGACGTCTGGACGGGGAGCATCCCGTTGGTTATGTGGATGCCATAGACGGCATATGGCCCATGGAGAAATATGGGCTATGGGGAGAGAAGATCGAAGATAAGCAAGATGGAGGAGAGATAGAGGATATAACAAGAAAGATGTATAGATCTGATCTTGATCGTGTGATATCCGGTCAATCTCCTATATATTATAAACAGCTTGATGATAAACCTCTAGATGATACCCATCCAGAATTTGATATCCTTACCGGTGGTGTTCCTCTTAAATCTGCTCCTTCTTACAAAATGGGGATAGTTGGGAAGGGTAATGTGTTTGACAATCCTTGGGAGTCAAGTATTTATGGTAGGATATTTGATAAATTGGATGACTATGCGAGCATCCCAAATGACGTGTTCACCAAGTATCTAGGTAAGACGTTGAGAGGGATAAAGAAAAGGATACCGGATAAGGATGATAAGAAAAAATTTCAGGATATAGCCGAGAAAGTTGTCAACCGTGTTTATGAGGATTTGGATTATTATGTAGGTCTTGGTTCTACTATGCTGGTTGATGATAAGGAGGAGAAAGAAGAGGGAGGCCCTGTAAATACTAATCGCTCTTATGGTTCTGGCAAGTATGTGATTGATCCTCGTAGATCAGGGGATAGCAAAATGGCTGTATATGATGAGATATGGGATTATCTGACGGATAAGAAGGGGATACCACAAACGCAAGCTATCGGCATCCTATCGAACATCGCCGCCGAGTCCGGAGGGGATACCGATGCCCTAGGAACCGCCGGTGATTTTGGCATCCAACAATGGCTTGGGCCGAGGAAGAAGGAGCTACAGCGCAGGTATGGGAAGAAACCGACATTAACCCAACAACTGGATTATCTCGTGGATGAGTATCAAGGCAAGGTTCCGGGGTTAGGTTGGAACTACATCAATCAAGGAAAGTTCTTTGACAAGGATGCTCAGGGGAATGAGTATAACTATTATATGTATTCTAAATCCGATTTCGATAACGCTGTCAACTACAAGGACGCTACCGTGGCATGGAATCAAGGATACGGGAGACCCCTTGGATCGACATTAAGAAACGAGAAGCGGTTTGAGTTCGCCGATATGTTCTCCAACAGATACGGTGTCCCGGAGAACGAGCCAATGAGATACGAGTTCGGGCAGCTGGATTCTGGTACGGGAGACGGAGGTCAGCAGCCCGTGCCTGAGACGGTAGCCCCCGCCGGTTCTTCTTTGGCTTCCAGCCCTTCCATGAATAGTTGGTGGGAGAAGGAAGGTCAAGACCTGTTATATAAGACGCTAGCTCAATCAGGCGCCAACAAGAAAGCTATAGAGGATATCGCTAATAATATCAAGAACGATCCCCAATCAGAGGCGCAGATAGCGGAAGCCGAGCGTATGCGTAGGGAGCAAGCGAAAAGGCAGTTGGTACTTAATATGATACCGGGATTAAGTCTTAATATAAAAGGTATGAGCAGAACTCAAAATTAATACTACATTTGTGAAATCATTAAACGTTTTTAGATATGAAAAGATTGTTATTTTTATTTGCTATGTTATTGACGCCGTTCGCTTTGATGGCGCAAGAGGTAATCCCATCAGAAGGGGCTATCACTATTGATTTAACTACCTTCACCGGCATCATGGCTTTTGTCACGATGTCAGCTACGCAGTTAGCCAAGGTAGTGCCGTATATTGACACCCATAAGTGGGCTAAAGTCCTATCCGCCGTAGTCATAGGTATGCTGGTTTGTATATTAGCGTGGCTACTAAAGGTGTCTCCATTGCTTATAGGGAGTGAATGGTGGGAGGCTCTATTATATGGAGTGGCTGTAGGTCTCAGTTCTGCTGGTTTCTATGATTTGGTTAAGGCTATAGGATCATTATTCATAAAAAGAATTTAATTCTGTACATAATAATAGCATTTGCTGAGAGACTCATCGTTGTGAAATGATGAGTCTCTGTTTTTTTAAATTATCTTTGTGTCAGAACGAAATTAATTAGACATGAGCAAATACGTAATCAAGAGGAAGATACCTAAATATCAAGAGGCCGGGGAAGTCGGGTCGTATATGCTTGGTAATATGGACGGTATACAAGGGTTAGGTATAGAACCTTTGGTGAATACCAACCAAGGATTACCCGCGCCGGTCAATCCGCTAGGGATATATTCTTTGGATACTCCAGATCAGTTGAGGACTAAATACGCTAATGCTTTTGATCAGGATAATGTGTTTCCGGCTAGCTTCAAGGGTAGTTTACAGCGTATAGCTGAGAATTATCAGGACAATGGTATTACGCTTAATAACATAACTGTTAACGATGTTGATAAGTCTAAGACCGGTTCAGGCGAGACGGATGTTTTTGATTTTACCACCATCCCCTACTATGGCGCTGATGATATAGGGTCTAGATTCACTCAGATGGGTCGTGGTATAGGGCGTATGAGAAGCGAGGGATATGGTGATTTATCCACTGGGGCTAAAACAGCTAATACGATAACCACCATAGCCTCAGGAATTAGTGGTATCATGGGATTGGCTCGTAACGTGGTTTCTGGGATAGCGTCTGAGAAAGGTACTCGTACCAATATCAGGTTGGCTCAGGAGCGTGAGGCCAGACAAAGAAGGCAATCCCAGATGCAGTACAAGGATGGTGGGGGTGTTTATCTAGGACCTAATAATAGGTTCGATAGCGGAAGCCTTACCGGTGAGTACCTGTATCCGTTACCTAAGTCGATGGAAGATCAAGCCAACGTAGAGGTCGAGAAGGGTGAGTACGTGACGCAGCCCGGAGAGGCGCCGATGGAGGCTATGGGGCAGAAGCACGCCGATGGTGGAACCCCCGTTTCCTTGGAGCAGGGAACGAAGGTTATTACCGACGACACAACCATAGAGCCGGATTTCGCTAAATACATCAGAGATACGTATGGGATCAAAGCCACGCCTAAGGATACGTATGCTACGTTAATGGACAGGTATAAGGCTAAGATCGGTCTTAAATCGGCTTACGATGATCAGAAAAAGGCGCTGGAGAAGCTGAAGAAAAACGATAAGATAGATGACGAGAATACAAGGCGTTTAAACGCCTCTGTATTATCTAAGGCTATAAATGATAGTAACGATACCGTTAATGGCTTAGAGGGAAGGTTTACGGACTTCGCTAATGTCATATACAAGGAGCAGGAAGACCGGAAGATGAAGAAGGATGAGGATACGTATTTCGCCAAGGGAGGTGAGATAGATAACATCATATCCAGATCCATGAAAGAATACGGTCTTACGGAGGAGGATATAGCTGAGGCTAAGAAAGAGCTGCTTAAGAAAGTGGCTGGTATTCGCCAGAAGATGGAGATAGGAGGCACGTCTTTGTTCGGTCGTAAATTAACTTTCCGCCCGATCGAGAATAGGTTCAACAATGATCCTAACTATTTCGGTTATCAGCGCCAAGGAACTGATGGCTCTTATGGAGGTATTAATACGGATGAGAGGTTGAATTATTATAAGACATTCAATCCGGTCGCTTACGATGCTTATATGGGAGCTTCAGAGGGCACTAGGGCTAGGGCGTTGCAAGACGCTATCTACGGTCAGACAAGTAGCTGGATGGGCTTGGCTACGGCTGAGAACCCGATCATCGCCAACGCCGAGGCGCTTCGGGATTACACGACGCTCGTTTCCTTTGGCGGTGAGGATAGTCAAGGTAATTACCCGGAAGACAAGAAAGCCGCATATCATGATAGGATGAGAGACAATAAATTAGGTTTGTTTACCACATCTCGCCCTATGATCGGTCTAGACGTTGTTACAGAGGAACAGCATAAGGCTCTTAAAGACGCTGGTATCACTCATTTCAGTCAACTGTTTTCTGACAAGAATAAAGATATCGTTAATAAGATCCTTGGCGAGGATATGCTTAAGATGCAGGCATTGAGATCCATGAAAGGCATGGAAGGTCTTGATTTTATACTTGACCCGCATAAGGTGGCTCCCGGTCCTATGGATATAGGTGATGTGGAGGATCCTGATGTTAAGCTGGATATGCCTGAGCTGATTGATCCTAATACACTTCCTAAAACCAACACAAATGCCGGTAAGTCGAACGGCGGCAATGGAGGCAGGAATATAGTAGGTGGTGGTCTTGACTTTCCTGAGGTGTTCAGGATGACTCCTGGAGCCGTGACAACGGAAGGTCTGGAAAGACATTACGCTCCTACCGTGGACCCGGTGTTGAGATCGGCTGATCAGTATATGGTTGAGGCTAATCGTGCTTTCCAATCACAATTGGATCAGATGGGTAATGTCCCGGATTCCCAGAGAGGGGCTTTATCTTCCAATTTACAGGCTATCATGAGTTCCAATATAGGTAAGTATATAAATGAGGTAGAACAAGGGAATGTGGCTCAAAGGACTTGGGCTGATAATGTCAATTCTCAATCATGGGCGAATACTTACGACAAGAACATAGCCCAACGTCAAGCTTATCAACAACGGATATTGCAGGGATTGGCTATAAATGACGAGAACTGGGCTAGGTATTTCGATAGCGTCAATGATGAGATTCAGCAGAAGTGGAACACGGCTACGACCATGAATACATTAAGATCTATATTTGGGGATGTAAAGATCGGTCCCAATGGTCAGTTGATCGCAGACCCTCAAGGAGATATATTAAGTTACAGGAGATTATATCCTGCTCAGGAAGTAACTAAAGGCAAGAAAGGATAAAGGATGGCTTCACAATATAGTATATTAAGGAATTACGGAAAGTACGTATCACCCTACAACATAGATGTCATGATGCAGGGTATGGGATACATGCAGCAGAAGATAGATACCAATCGGCAGGCTATAAACGAGTATGCTGATTATATTATCAATTCTGACATTATAAAACCTCAGGATAGGGAATATCTTCAGAATAGGTTAAATGGATTGATACAGGATGTGAATAACGTGTATCGTAAATCTAATTTGGCTTCTGATGGTATAGCCAGAAGTATACAGGCTCGTCTTGGAGAGGCTCTGGATACCCGTGTGTTGAATGCCATTGCCGGCACTAGGGAGATCCGGTCGTTTAGTGAGAAGATGGAGGATATGAAATTGAATAATCCTAAGATGTATAGTCCTATAAACGAGGCTGAGGCTTTCGCCGATGCCGTGGCATGGATGAATGACGGTCAGGTAGGAACACGTCTTAATCCTATACATTATACTCCTTATACGGATTATCACGCTGAGGTTGATGAGAAGATGAAGAACTTCATCTCCCTTAATAAGGGAAAGAAAGTCAATGTGCCGGTGATTGATGCCAATGGTAACAGGACGGGGGAGATGCGTGAGATGTATATAGATGAAATGAGCTATGCTCAAGTCAGGGATATAGCCATGGCTTCCATATCAGAGAACGGCAAAGCTCAGATGCAACTAGAGGGTAGGTATATGGCTAGGACGAATCCTGACCTATTCAATGTCCAGAGTACCTCTGATTTCCTTAAAGGGTATATTGATGATTTTAGTGCCAAGGAAGAATCTATACGGGCAAAGCTAAAGGGCGTTGGCAATGATAAGGTCAAAAAGGCTAGGTTGGAGTCAGAGCTGGCGGATATCACCAAGCAGAAAAATGATTTCGTGGAGGAGGCTGAGGGCGTTATCGGCAGCAACTACAGTCCGGAGCGGGCCGGCATGTTCATGGTGAGGCAGCAGTTCCTTCGTGGCGTGGGGTTACGATGGTCTTATAATAACTCATACGAGACGCTTGGTGTTGATGATTATTATTTCAAGGCTAATCAACAGATGATGGAGAGGGCTAAGTTCAATGAGACAAAAAGGCATAATCTAGCCATGGAGAAATCCGCTTTGATAAGAGCTAGTAAATCAGGTAAATCGGAGAATGGAAATGGTGGAGGCGATGACATGACCGGTCCCACCGTGGTTACGAAGAGTGCCAATCTTGAAGATGTGAATATAAGCGATGAGTTCATGAATGGATTTATAGCCAATGAAAAGGCGGTGAATACAGGCATGGAGAATTTTGTAAAGTCTCTATCAGACGATGCCAAGAGGAAGATCGACGCATGGGCATCTGATCCTGAGAATAGTAATGTGGTCAAGGATATGGATAGGGATCAGGTTATCATGACTTATTTTAAGGCTAATGGTGGATCTACGAATACACTTCTTGATTATAATGGAAAGGATAGTTATATAAAGATTCTTGGGTTAAATAACCAAAGGAATAAGTATAGTAAGATTAATGAGGGCTTCAATAAGGCTGAGAATACTGTTTTGGATGGTGTTGATGCTATAATTGAGAAAGAGGCTAGATCGTATGAAGGATCAGGTATAGATATTAGTTACGGATTTGGCACATTCAATCTTGGGGATATCAACAATAATGGTGATAAGGTTTTTGATATAGATGGCATAAACGATATAACATTAGACGATTGGGCTAAGCTATCTGCTTATAGTTCTTTGCTAAATGATAATATAAACGTTGTTAATAGTAATATTCAAGGGGAAGCGCCATACGTATCGGTAGATTCAGGTCAGTCAAGTATTATTATGGATCGTTTGAATGATCTTATGGGAACGTCTTTGTCGCTTGATGATATTGAATCTATAATGTCTCTTGCCGTATCTGGGGCTAACAAGAATAGGCATATCGAGGAAATAAAAGACAGGTTTGCCGGGGATAATAGAGCGATCGCTGTCGCTACCGCTATATATGACGAAGCGCATAAGGAAAGAAATGATTTATTAAGGCATAAATGGAGCCGTGGAGATTTGGGTAGGTTAAATGATGACGCAAAGCGTGCTGGCGAGGATTATTTAAGGCAATATCGTCATGAGTACGCCGAGCGTGAGTATATCTTTTCCGGTGATTATCCGTCTAAAAGCAAAGCAGAGTATGATTATATAAAGATTAGTGACCTATTTACCCGTGGTGGTGGTTTTATTCCTAAGGATAAGGATAATGCCAATACGAAGATAACGTTTACCATATCCCCTATAGGTGATGGTAAGTATCAGATCATTGGCAATAATGGAGGTGATGGTAGATCCGTTATTGAGGTAAGCGAGGCTGATCTGGCTGCCAATGACCTTGCTTTCTATAAAGAGGATGTAAATATTCCATCCGAGACCTACGACTCTGGTGTTGTATCTATATCGTTCGCTAATTCAAGTGATAACGCTTATGGGAAGATGGCTAAGTCATTGCAGGTGGCTCCATTCGCTTACGCCAGCGGGGCCAAAGATATGACAATGCCTTATATAGATATGTTTACGAATATAAATGACGGTAATATCAGGAAGAATCAGATGATGATCGCTACTGACGTGTTGTTTGATAACGCTTCCATGTACGAGTTAAGGGCTTCAGGATATAAGTACAATAATGGATCTTCTGGCATAAATGTGGATATATATGGTAAGGGGAAAGCCAGTAAGGGAGATACCCCGTTGTATTCTATAGACCTAGATGGCGTAGCTTACGCTGACGAAGTAGCCAGAAAGATTGATTTTTGTCCTCAGTATTATTTGACTATGGCGTGGCAACAGATACTTAGTAAGGAAAATGAGGTGTATTGGAGGAGTGAGGGTAGATCGACTACCGATGACTTCGAGAGTTTCATCTCCCCTATAGCCAGTATCATTGATCAAGAGATAAAAAACAGAAATAGTGGAAATAATGGAAATAATGGAAACCGGTAATAACGTTCCTGATGGAAAGAAATTGGCCGAAAGATATGGCTATCCTACAATGGGTGTTGATGCCACTAGAGCCATTGGTACGAATACCTACGATATACCGGATCGTGATTTGCCTCCCGTACTTGATCCGTACTCTGCTTCGGAGAGATCAAAGTCGCAGATACCATCATTGTCGGAAAGGATTAAGAATACCGTTAAGACAAATTATTATGATGATATAAAGCATATGTCCCCATTGGGATATATGGCATCTGACCAAAGCTATAAGGGTAGGTTTAACCTTACAGGTCCGGAGATATCGTTGGAGGATTCAAGATATCGACTCAGTAGCGGTACTTGGATACCTAAATACGAGTCTTATATTCCCGGCGTAGATAACGACACGCGTCTATCTAGGAGCCAAGGTAGGACCGAGAAATGGATGAGAGGATTGGGTAAGCTGGCGGGTAAGACTGCTTTATACGGATTAGGCGGCGTTATCCAGCCTTTTTATGGTATTTACGCCGGTGTATCCAGAGGTAATTTTAACGCCGTATTTGATAACGATTTCACGAGATGGCTGGATGATCAGGATAAGAAGATGGATTATGGTCTAGCTCATTATTACAATCGAGAGGAGCGGGATATGAATTTTCTTCAGAGCATGACTACGGCTAATTTCTGGTCTAACGATTTCTTATCCGGTCTTGCTTTTACCGCTGGTGCCATGTTATCATCAGCTGTATATTCCGGTGCTGGATTGATGAACTTAGCTCGTACAGGAGCTAGGGCAGGCGTGGCTTTGGCTAGGATAGGCAAAGCGGCTTCGGATACCAAGAAAGCGTTCGGCGTTTACCTTAGGGCCGCCCGTACTGGACAGAGGATAGGCAAGGGGCTGGACACCCTCGCTTTCCTTGGTACATCTACCTCATGGGAGGCATCTGTCGAAGCTAGAAGCATGTTGATGGAGGCTGAGGAGAATTTCAGGCAGTCTTACCGTAACGCTTATGGAAGGGAAGTCCCATATGAGGAGCTTATGAAGTTCAGGGCTGACAATGCCAATGCCGCTAATGTTGTATTCGCCGCTAACGTCGGCATATTGTCATTATCCAATATAGCTATGTTCGGTGATATGTTCGGCATGGATTTTGGTGTGGATAAGTTCATAAAACGCAATATATTTGGCGTAGGCGCCGAGAGGATGGATAACGGGACATTGAGGGCCATAACGCCTAAGAAATGGCAGAAAATAGCCGGGAATACGTTCAATATCATCAAACGCCCGGTATCTGAGGGTCTGTATGAGGAAGGTCTTCAGGGAGTGGCTAGTAAATCCGCCGAGGATTGGGTAGAATCAAGATACAATCCTATGGCTATCCGGCAGAATATAGGCTATATGGAGGCTATAAAGAACGGGTTCAAGGAGACTTACGGATCTAATCAGGGATGGAAGGAAATCGGCATCGGTATGATTATCGGATCGGTTATGGGAGGAAAAACTATTGGTGGTATAAAGGAATGGAGCCAAGACATGTCCCGGAACAAGGGGATGGTGGAGGTCTACAACACTAATGCCGGCGCCTTGACTACCGCCGCTATCCGTGCTATTCGTGGCAGTATGGCTCTTAACGCTCAATTATCAGGCTTAAGTACGGATAATAACGCAGATGATATACCTAATTCTAGAATCGTAGATAAGACTTTTAGTGATGCCGTATTCAACCGTCTTCGTTATGATCAGGAAATGGGGATGTTAGATGATACTAAGGAGAATTTCAAGACAGTCATCGAGTCTATACCTAATAGCGATATAGCTTCCGATATGAATATGACAGATGAGCAGGTAAATGAGTATAAGTCCAACCTTATCAGTGAGTTCAATAAGAAGGTTGATAATTTTACTATGGCCAGCAGATTTGCCGACTCCCTTACCGATGGTATATCCAATAGATCATTTAACACCTATATCTCCAACATGGCTTATAACGGTCTTGAGGCTAAGGATAACTTGGATGATATCGCTAATCAGTTAGGAAGGATATACAATACGGATATAGGACCTGCTTTAGATATATATTCTCGTCTTAATCCTGATTCGAGTAGGGATCTTGAGAAACTCAGGAAGCTTACAGATGATATACAGAAAATGGAGAAGAATGTTTTGAAGATTCAGCAGAGTGTCACATCTAAGGAAGCTCTTGAGTCTGATAAGGTCAAGTTAGCCAATGAGAATGATAGACTTCTTAAATTGACGGAGGATAGGATTGCTTTGGAGAGGAGATTAGCTACGTTAGTTAACTCAGAGACAGATATATCTAAGCTGTTATTAAACAGGGATGAATCAAGGATCAGCGCCTCCGATATTATGGCAGCTTATGAGACTATAGTTGGTTTTGAGAATGCCGTATCTATCCGTGGGGTTGATAATCATAAGGAGGCTATGGCGTTGCTTAGCGAGTATCGACATAATCTTGTGGCTTATAAGAATATAAACGAGTCACTTCGTCGTATGCGTGACAGAAGATTCATCCGGGCGCAGGAGCGCGGGTTCATGAAGATATTATCGAACGTATGGGGGAAGACTTATGAGGAGGATGACAGCAAGTATGATTTCAGGAATACCGATGATCCTGATGCTAATTCCCTTTATGCCAATGATCAGGCCATAGATAAGGCTTATCAAGATGGTCTTATAGGAGAGGACGAGGCATTTATGTTCAAGACCTATAATCATATGATCGCCAGATCTATGGAGAATGACATCAAGGCTGATGAGGGAGGTATCGTTGAGAATGTACCTGATAATGAGGATATCATAAATCCTTCTGATGATAGAATCAATAATATAGCTATAAAGATATGGAACGGTAATGAGGATATCTTATCTCCTAGGGAGAGGCAGATATATGATAATAATAAGGATCGTATCAATGATCTTGTAAATGGGTTTGGCGATAATCCTATAGCTAGGCTTAATAAGATTAGGTCAATGATAGATAGGTTAAATACCAACGATAACGTCTTAAATAACATCAGAGATACTATTGATGATATCATAGATATAAACATTAATGGTCTTGATAAGGATCAGGTTAAGGGGGCTATACAGACTTACAATGATCTTATGAATGATATTGACAACGGGAATGAAGTTGATCAGGATAAACTTAATGAGACCATTGATATCATTAATAATTATTCTGATGATCCTCTTCTTCAATTCGTGGAATGGATGAGGCTATATAATAATGGAAGTATGGTTGTCAAGGATTACAATAAGTCTATACCTATGGGTGATGTCCTCACAGAGAGCGAACCCGGGACATCCACCGGCAGGACGGAAGTTAACGCCGCCCAGAATCCGGTGGTGTTGATGGCCCAGAAGAGAGAGATCGGTGGGGTTATGTATTATGAAGTTGGCGGAATGAGACTTGACAGGTTTATGGACAGTCTTGGGCTTAAAAGATCTGATGCCACTGATACTGATAATGGAAGGGTGATGGATTTCACCAACGGAACCGACATATTTACTGTTATAGAGTCAGATAACCACTCAAGATGGATGATTAGCGAGGATGACGCTCAGGCTTTCGAGAACGCTACCGGTGTCATATTGGGGCGGCAGACCGCCTTATCGACCTCCAACTGGTTCATGGTGTATCGCAAGGGGCAGGATGGGTCTATTGTTCCTTATTACACGGGTGATACGTTTGGGTCTAACAACGAGTCGGTGAATCAGGAAGCAACGGCTAGCCTTCGCAAGGGTGATATGGTAAGGTTTAAGATGGATATGTCAGATCCATATACCAAGGAATTGTATGATAAATACAATAGTCTTAACGCCGTTGACCCTAATTCTGATGAGACTAAGTCGGCTTACCGAGAGCTGGTTGATAATATGGTTATTAAGATCGTGGATAGCGACGGAAATTTCGTCTCGGTGCTAAAAGCCAATGATCCAGACTCAAAAGGGAGTAACGCTGATTTAAGGAGTATGGCCTTTGAGTTGTATAGGGATAATGTGGGATCTGTCGCTGGCGAGATTGATATACCGTTCGTAGGCACAGTCACCAGTGTTTTGCCGGGAAGACCTAATTTTAGCGTAAGTGATGATAATGGGACGTTGATGGTATCCGAGAATGACTTTACCAACGAGACGGTTGGTAAGGTCGAGAGCGTAGGGTATATAGAGAACGGAGAGGTTACGATGAGGGATAATATTAAGTATAATATATTCCCGTTCTGTACGGCTATCGTTAGGGACAAGTATGGTAATTATAAAAATTCGCGTATCCCGGTTGTGGCTATAAAGACAGGAAATGGAAGAAATTACCTATATCCCGTAAGATTGAAAAATCAGGATATATCGTCATTTTCATCCATGATCGGATCGATGGCTGATAGGATTACGGAAGGTCTAGGCGGAGGCGTAAGTATTGATGATATAATGGATCTTAATAACGCTATAGCCAGATCCGGGTTGGATAATAAGACGTATATGATCCCGCTGGCTGGGGACGTGGGTGTTATCAAGAACCGGCTTAAAGCTGTTAAGGAGGCGGCTAGCAGGATGCCTATGACCGCTGACGTAAGAGGATGGATAGGTGATTCCAGAACTAAGGAGGATATTTTGATGAATGACGTTACGATCAACATAGATCTTAATAACGATCCTTTCATAGCTCCTAAGTTCAGGATGAGTATTAGGAGAGATGAGACGTTCTTCGAGGAGACAGAGACCCCGTTCGTCAACCCGTCCGGCTCCCAATCGGGTTCCGCTTCGCCTACGAAGGCTGCCGAGGACAAGTCTTTGGTTTCCGATGGCAACGTAGTATCCGGAGAAAATGAGGCGGAAAATCCTTGCTAGGTAAATTTATTCGTCTTATCTTTGCGGTGTCAGTCCATCACCTGACGAGTAAGATATTTAAAAGTTGGTCCCTGTCGGGTGTGTGATGGCCCCGGTGGGGACTCTTTATACCATGCAATTAGATTCTTTTTTACACCGGAAGATCATGCAAGACTTACGTATCCAGCGAGTGAAGGTCTTGATGATGTTATATACCAGTCATTATTTTGTCAATAACAGACAAAGGCAGTTGCTTGACCATACATACTCATTAAGCAGGGATCAGGCTTTTGATTATATGACTGAGTTCAATAAAAGGCTTAGTGATAAGGTTGGTATAGAATGTACGATGGATATTCTTCTGCCTACCGATGACGATAACGCTAATATCATAATCGAGCACAATGGTATTATCAAGAAGTTGATGAAGGAGGCCGAGAAACTGGAACTTGATACCGATGCTATCAAAGCCATGATGCGTGATCTTCTTGACGAGTTGAAGGATGATATTGATCTTAATATCCTGATATTTGACGTAAGCCAGTTGCTTATAAAATACAATCTATTTAGGTTGGAGGCTATAACCGAGCAGGAGTTCAAGAACTCTTTTGTCAGAATGGATAGCAGGAATATGGAGATAAAGAAACTAACTTTATCTGATATCAAGAAGGTGGTGATGATGATGGAGGATAGATATAATCGTTTTGTATGGTGAGAGAATATGATAGATTACAATTTTTGTAAAAATATCTCCTATTTGTTTGTAGTTTCAAAATAAGGTCTTATATTTGCGGTGTCCATCCGTTATTGGACCATAAGAAGATATTAACTCGCCTAGGCGTAGGCGATAGATGAGGGCTATTGGCGGAATAACGGACGCCAACGGCCCTTGTTGTTTTTTATATCATGGATAAAGATTATATCTTGAGATCGTATGATGATTTAAGTCATTTTTGTCATACAGGGAAATTTAAATATGCTGATTGTTCAGCATGTTCTAAAGAGCTGGATGTTATTGTTAAAAGATTTTTGAAAGATTGCGATCGTTCAAAAAAGGATGATTTGTTTATTGTTGATGATTGTAGGATAACATCAAATGATAACGATTATAGTAATTTCCTTTATATGTCACTAATAACATTATTTGGTAGAAGCGATTTTAATCTTGATTATACTTTGAAGCTGTATGATTATTTTATATTGGCAGCTATTAAACGACAAGATGAGCTATATGACGCAGGTTATGGTGAGTATATAATTGATAGAATGTGTTTAGATCATGTCTTCAATGGTGTTGTTTATAATATTACCATATCAAATACAAATAAGGATATAGATGATATCAAATTTACTATATCTAATAAATTAAAAGTAAATGACGCTATACCTAGGTTGATGTCTAAGATAAGACCATGGTCAACGAAGTATGATTTTGAAGGTTTGTACGATTCTATAATAGGATATACTTATTTTTTAAAAAGAGAAAAGAGTTACGGTTTAAAAAACAGTGAATTATTGCGTACTTATATAGGGGTAGATACTAGCAACGGTCTTATAAAAATTGGTAGATCTAAGGATTTATACACCAGAGAGAATAATTTGAAGGTGAGTAATATTTATTTTCATATGATTGCATATGTTGATATGGATGTAGAACGTGAGTTGCATAATAAATACAGTGTTTATAATGTTGATAGAGAGTGGTTTCATTTAAATAGAAAACAAATTAATGAAATTATAAAAAAATATAATTTTAGTATTATAAAATCAAATGCCAAATATTTTGATAATATAGATGATATTTTCGCTAAACGATAAATTCCATTTTTTGTTATTTAGGATTGAGTTTTTTTGCCTGTCCGTGAGGATCGGCAAAACGATTTGTACTTTTTCAGTAGAAACATAGGTTTGTTATTATTGTTATTTGGCTCCCGTCCGCTCGTGAGAGTAGGCGGGATTTTATTTATCTTTGTAACAAAACGTTTTAGCAATGGGAAGATCTTGTTATGTTATAAAAAATAAGGAGGGTGGGATAGATAATGTCCTTGCCCCTAACAACCAACCATCCAGATTATACCAAAGGGCGATGGAGGTGCTGGGCGACCAGAAGCAGGCCTTATCGGTCTGGGGTACGGCCTACTCCCCCGACTTCGTGTCCTTCTTTGGCGACTGGATGTCCATGCCATCAGAATATGATCTGGATAGTAATGGGGAACCTAGGTATGATGATGTCATGTCCTTTATCAAGCGGAAGAACTATTTCGCTGGCAATTTCATGGCCGATGAGGTTAAGGATATCAATAACACCCTTACTTCCTTGGGAGTCGATAATATCAACGATCTTAATGATATGATCATATCCAATTTCCTCTCCGGTGGTGATATATTTCTCAATAGGTACAATCTTGAGCGATCCGGGATGTATGACGCCGATGAGATTGATAATATCATGACCAACAGATCGGCGTATGAGCGGGTAAGGGATATGATGAGGAGGGTTGTCGATTTTATGTCTGACGGGGATCTTAATGAGAAGGATATGTATTTCCTGTCCTCCGAGTCGGGCCTTGGTGATGATTATATGATATATGAGGATGCGTATGATTCATTGGGAAAGAGAAGGGTCTTGAATCCAATAGAGGTAAGGGATACGATCATGAGGGCGGTAGGCGGTATCAGCGACCGCCGGGAGTTCGATCAGGCTTTCGCCTCCATCCCATACCCTTCCTTGGAACTCCGGTATCAGGAGGATCAGGATTACGCAGATCGGATGTATGACACGTATCGTAATATGACCCGTATGGAGGTTCGGAGTCAGGACGGAAATACGATTACCGACTCGTACTTCAATAGTACCACACCGTATATCAGTATGCCTAAGGATATGAAGGGTCTAAGGGATAAGGTTGGGGAGATAATCGACATGGATGATTTTAAGGACATCAAGGACGTTTCCGGACGTCTGTATGACATAGCTATGGATCTTGCCGACATGGGCGTGGATATAAGCGAGGCGATCAGTGATGAGATGGTTATATCCAGACCGGAGGATATCCGTGATCTTATGGCGTCGCTGGATGTCATGTTATCTTCCATACAGGCCGGCAATTCGGTATACGATAGCTTTATCTCCGATCTTGATAGGATAACAGGAAAAGGGAATCCGATATACGAGGTTCAGGATACTTATTCTACCGGTGATAGGATGGTGTATGTAAGGTCCGGGAATACATCCCCTTCCGATATGTATGATAGGAGCATGTTGTATATGGGTAGGAATACGTACCACAACACGGCTCCGATAACCGACACCGATCAGGCCTATGAGATGTTGGCCGATATCGGGATAGAGCGGCCCTCGTACTTGCCGGCTGGCGTGGTTCCTGCCGGGGCTTCCCGTTCTGATATTGGTGTGGTCAAGGATAACATAAAGAAGCTAGTTATGTCCAACATCTCATCCTCGAATACCGAGAACATGATCCTTACCAGATTAATATACCAACATCCCGTGACTCCTGAGATGGATGATGTCGATATTGATCGAGAGTTCAGGAGATACGAGGCTAGGCAGGGAAAGGATCGGGATTTTATCAAATCCTGTACCTCGTTGAGGAAGATCCAGATCAAGGAAAGGTTAAAAAAATCGGATTTATATAATAATGTCTTACGTTTCCTTGATTTTAATGGATTTTATAACGTATCTTTGAACCACCATGACAGAGGTACGTTAAAAAGCATGGAGATGTCGTTGCCGGAAGGTCAGGTAAGGGATCTTCTGTTTGACGTGGCTATCGAGTCCGGTGACAGTAGCATGAGAAACCTTTTCTATCTGGATAGTCAGGACAGGATGATGGATGCCGGGTTTTACAGGTATCTGTACCAAAGGAATCCGGGCCTGCTCCGGGAGGTCAACGGCGGTGTCGAGGCGAGGCCGGACGGTTCGTTCTTGGCTCGTGAGAGGTATGATGATTTCGTGTCATTCCAATCCGGCTTATATGAGAAGGTAGGTGAGACGGTTGATGGTGCGATATACAGGTTCGTTGATGATCTTATATACTCTGATCCATCATCATATCAAGAAAACATGGTACGAAGGATGGGTGACGTTACGGTAAGGAGTGACGATAACCGCCTGTCAAGGATAGAGGATAATCCCTCATCCGGTAAGATAGTTAATGAATACACTGCTAATACAAATAAGTTGATGCGAGATTTTTCGTGTAGTTAATCTCTCTTTGACGTCGTGAGACGTTTTCTTTCGAGCATTGAAACATTGGATTTTATAGATTTGCGATGAATCCGGGTCGTGGTGATACGCTCCGGATTTTTTTGTCTTGTATCGGTTCTTATTAATCCCATTTACAAGACATGACGTACTTTGATGATGACACATATCACGATTTTAGGGCTGTTAATTTTTGAACTTTGTAACGCCCGCCATCAGGTGGGGTTATTATTAATTCAAAAATAAATAGACATGGGTACAAGTGGAGACAAAATCGTGCTGTTAGACGGCATGGGTTCCGGGAGCGGTAGCGCCGCTAACGGTTTATTATCTATGATTCCGGGTATGTTTACCAGCCTTTTGGGTGGAAATAAGATGGATCCGAATCTAGTCGCGGCGTTGATGAACGGCCGTAACAACCAAGACCAGTTCGGAGGAGCCAATGGCTGGTGGTTGTGGATCATCGTCCTGTTCTGGTTGTGGGGCGGACGTGGCTTCGGGAATGGTTTTGGTGGTAATGGAAATGATTGTTGCGCTAACGGTCTTCCAGCTCAATTGAATAATGACTATGGTCGTGAGTTACTGATGCAGGCTATCCAAGGTAACAGAAGCGCTATCGATCAGATCTCTAACGCTCTTAACTGTTCTACCTCTCAATTACAAAACGCTATTTGCAACGTTCAGGGAGCTATTGATAAGGTGGCCGGTCAGGTAGGTATGACATCTCAAGCCGTTATCAACGCCGTACAGCAACAAGGATGTGAGATCGGTAACCAGATTAGCGCATGTTGCTGCAACTTACAAAGCGCTATGGCTAGCGGATTCAATAACGTTCAACATTCGTTGGATACGATAGGTTGCAATATCCAGAACTCTATTACACGTCAAGGATATGAGAACCAATTGGCTATCACCGGTCAGACGAACGTATTGCAGAACAATTTGACTAACGGCTTCAATAACGTTATTCAATCCAATCAAGCCCAGACTCAGGCGTTGGCTGCTAAGATAGATCTTCAAACTCAAATCATCAATGACAAGTTCTGTCAACTTGAGATGCGTGAGATGCAGAATACTATCCAACAGCTTCGTGAGGAGAAACAGGCTTTGGCTACTTCCGCTATCACCCAACAACAGACACAGAACATCGTTAGTCAGTTAGCTCCAAAGGCTCCGATTCCGGCTTACGTCGTACAGAATCCGGGTTGCTGCTATACTCCTACCGTAAGGGTAGCTAACGAATGTGGATGCGCTTGCGGCACTACTAATGCCGTATTATAAGGAAGGGGGACAATATGGCTGATTTCAGAGGATATATGATCGGTTCATTCGCCTCCTCCCGTCTTGACAGGGGAGGCATCCCGGTAGTAGCCACTACTGGAAAGGTATCTGACGCTTCTGCGGCCGAACCTACGGTTGATTTTGGCATCAATCCGTGTCAGTGGAACTCACTACCTCCAGAGGGGATATTGTTATGGAAGGTCCGTCATCCGGTGACGGAGACAGAGGCTAGTTATCCCGCCACGATCGTTCTTCCGTCTGGCTTATCCACTACCACTCCTGTTACGGTATCCAACGCTGGAGTTATCGTCAACAAGACACCTATAGTGGATAAGGTTGGGGCACATATGACAGGGCAGGATGTTACGACTCCCGTGGCTTCTGGTGATCCTATAGTAGGGGCCTACACCGAGCATCTTGTGTATTATAACAAATGCGCTGGGGTATTTAGGATGTTAGGTCATACGGCTACGGCGGCTACCGCCCCCTAGCGCATGAATTTACTAAGAAAGAACAGGGAGGGTAACCTCCCTCCCATTTAAAAAAGATCGTTATTATGTTTAAGGATTTAAAGAAAGGATATCAGGTTTATACGTTGGACACCTCAGGGGTTCCTAAATTCTTTATGGGTACGGTGGTTAACGTCTCGGAACCTAGGTTCGCCCAATCCCAGCTAGGTCAGTACCAGCAGCTGCAAGATCGGGTTATGGACCTTACTATAGAGGTGGACGGGAAGTCTATGACATACGTAGTTCCAGAGAATCAGAACGTGGCTATGGCCAACGGCATTACGCTAGCCTGCTCCGTGGATCCGATAATGAACCACCTGAACGCCATGAAACGAACCAGTACGGATATCGTGAATAGCGTGGATAAGAATAAGGAGATCATAGAGGCATGCGACAGTATCTTGGAAGATATCAATCCCACTTTTAAGCAGACTAAGGATCAAGACCGAAAGATTAAGAATCTTGAGGAGAAGGTCGATAGGATGGGGTCTTCTTTCGATGAGTTAAAAGAGTTGTTAATTAAAAAATTAGGTTAATATGAGAGTTATAGATTTAGGCAATGGCCAAGAGGAATATGATGATGAGATCTATGATCGCAGAGGCGGCCGTGGACGTAGCAGACGTTCAGATGGGACTTACATGGGTTATGGTGGTGGAATATATGACCATTATGGCAAGGAGCATGACGGTAGGATGGATGAGCTGGAACGTCGTGAGCGTGATCTCGAAAGGCGCGAGAGGGAGCTGGAACGTGATGAGCGTGAGCTTGAGAAACGCGAGAGACTCCATGAACGAGAGGATGAGATGTATCGCAGGGGATGGTTCGGTGAACGTGGCATCCGTGACGAGTACGAAGGTACCGAACCGTATATGCGCAGGGGACGTAGGAGTCGTTACTACTGAGGAGCAGACGCTGATGACCCGGATTATAAGCGGTATATAGACACCCATGGGTATCACTTTTCCAAGGAGTTGGCTAGGGAGGCCGCTGATAAGATGCTTAACGCCGATGGGTCCAAGAGAAGATGGACGATGGAGGACGCTAAGCAGATGTTCGATAAATGCGGGGCCAAGAAACCGGATAACGCCACTTGGGGAGATGTCCAATATCTGTTCGCTATGTTCTATAGCGACTACTTTCCTAAGGTATTGGACTGCGACCAGAAAATAGTCAAGGCTGTCTTGGCTTATCTGGAAGACCCTGACGCCCCGGAAGGGACGGCGTTCGTAAGGTATCTGGCGGTGCGGTGCTTCGTCGGTGACACAATCAAATGGAGTGAGATGATATAAGACTGATACAACGTTGGAAGAACCCTGTCGGCGATAGAATACCGATGGGGTTTCTTTTTGCCCGTAACTTTATTATGATTACATTTGTTCGAGGTAGATCTTTTGTTCAGAGGGCGGGCGGGCGGGAATGAGAAAAGGATATCCTCACGGACACCCTTTCCCCTTGGTTGAAAATTACCTAAAAACCTTATGAGTTACTGTTCTTCCGCGAATATAACGATTAAATAGAGAATATCAATGGCTAAAGGATATTACTGGATAGAACCTGTGGATCGGACGTTAAACGATTTTCAGTTTTATAAAGCACGTATCGTGGGCGATCCTGAATATGACGAGAAACATCATCGTGTTATATTAAGGATGGATAAGTATTTCCCAGTAGGAAGTATCTTCCATGTCCTTAATGATTCGGAGATGTTTGTTATCGAAAGGAAGTTCAAGACATGGGGGAATAAGTATGTCGTTAAGCCTTGTGAGGGTGAATGGGAATGGGAGTCTGTCCAGAAACTTAAAGACAAGGCTATTATATTCCGTAGCGGATTCCTGCATGGGGACGGCAGCTTCTAACACCTGCCCGCATCTACCCCCCCCCTTCGATTTCTTTGGGTTGATACATATATCTATATTTGAAAAAAAAATAATTGTAATATGGCAGATTTTCAAGGTAAATACAATGGCGAGCAGATAGAGCAGCTTTTGGATAAGGCTAATGATATTGATCTTACCAAATATGCTCTTAAGACAGATAATGCCCCTACCGCCACGAAATTACAGGCGGCTAGGACCATAGCGCTGTCCGGGGCTGTTACCGGTAGCGTATCGTCGGACTTTGGGAGCAATGTTACTATCACTACGACGTTAGCTGGATTTGACGCGTCTAAGCTCACCTCTGGCACTATCAATATAGATAGGTTGCCTAAGGCGGCTTTAGAGAGATTGATCGTGGTGACTGATGATACGGCTAGATTCGCCCTCACTACAGCTACGGCTCAAAGCGGTGATACGGTAAAGGTCACGTCTACGGGCAAGATGTATTTGATAAAAGACGAGTCTAAGTTGAGCAGCGAGAATGGGTATGAGCCGTACACGGCTAGCTCGGCTTCTTCTGTCCCGTGGTCTGGGGTTACGGGCAAACCTAGCACCTTCACCCCTCCGATGTCCTCCACGACCGTTCTTGGTGGTATTAAGGTAGGATATACGACTTCCGGTAAGAATTATAAGGTGCAATTAGATTCGTCTGGTAACGCTTACGTTAATGTTCCATGGACGGATAACAATACTACGTACAATCAAGCTACTACCGATACATTAGGCTTGGTCAAGATCGGTTACGCTACTAGTGGTAAGAATTACGCCGTGGCGTTAGACGGTAATGGGAAGATGTATGTAAATGTCCCTTGGACTGACAATAACACTACATACTCACAGGCCACGAGCGATAATCTGGGTCTTGTTAAGATCGGGTATTCAGCTAACGGAAAGAATTACCCGGTAGCTCTTGACGGAAATGGTAAGATGTATGTGAATGTTCCGTGGACGGATACCAACACGACATACACCAATATGGGAGCCGCTTCTGCCTCAGCGGCGGGAAAGGCAGGTTTGGTCCCCGCACCTGCCGCCGGAGCGCAAGCCAAGTATCTTCGTGGTGATGGGACATGGCAAACTCCTCCTAACACCACATATAGTAACATGGGAGGAGCAACGTCCTCAGCCGCAGGATCGGCGGGATTGGTACCCGCTCCGGCCGCTGGCGAGCAAGCCTCCTTCCTTCGTGGCGATGGTACGTGGGTGATTCCGACAAATACCACATACGCCAAGGCCAATACCACAACCTTAGGATTGGTGATGATCGGATATGCTGAGAATGGTAAGAATTATCCGGTGGAGTTGGATAGTAGTGGTAAGATGTATGTCAACGTGCCTTGGACGGATACTAATACAACGTATGGTGTTGTAGGAGCTAACGGGTCCACGGGGTTGGTCAAGAACGGCAGTACCGTGACAAGCGCCTCTGGATATACGGCTTGTCCTATCGTGGGTGGTATCCCCTATTATAAGGATACGAATACTACCTACGCCAATATGAAGGCGGCTACGGCTTCTGCCGCCGGTGCTGCGGGATTAGTTCCGGCTCCCGCCGCTGGTAAGCAGACGTCCTTTCTTCGTGGTGACGGGACATGGGTTGTACCTACTAATACCACATACGGATTGGCCTCTACTACAGCTAACGGCTTGTTGAGACAGCTTGATGGCAGTACATCCAGTTTCATGCGTGGAGATGGCACTTGGGCTACACCTCCTAACACGACATATGCCGTGGCCAACGAATCCACTAATGGATTGATGGCGGCCGCCGATAAGAAGACCATGAACAGGCTTATAGGGGTTAATACGGTCACGACATTAGCCAGCTTACCTATCTCTAAAAGAAGCATCACGGCCACGCTATCAGCGGCTACCACCCTATCCGTGGCGTCAGGTATGCAGATAGGAGAGGAGCTGATGATCAGATGCGTCCCGTCGGCAGTGTTTACACAGGCTATACCAAACTCTGGAGCTTATGTAAGCATGAGTGGTACTTCTATAACCACTACGGCTAACAAGCCTTTCGAGATAAATATCTGGTGTTACGCTTCAGGCAAGTATAGCATCGCTGTTAAAGAACAAGATTAAAGAATAGATTATGGCATATACATATATAAACAGGGAAATATATCCCAATATGTTGGTTTTAGACGAACCTCTTGATGATAATTACGCTAAGGGTAATAGTTATGATGATTATATTAATGGCAATCCGATTCCATGGATAGAGCTGGGACAAGAACAACTTTCGTCCAAGGAAGCTAATCCTAAAGCCACGGTTAAGGAGATCATTGAGGCTAGATTAGATGAGTCAAGGGTTCTTAACGAGGAGAAATCGGCTAAATATGAGGAGCTGAGATCTTATGAGACTGAAAATCTCCATGAGTTTTTCTTGGATGATCAAGATATTTATATTCCTGAATATGACAGACGTAACGCTTTGGCTGATGGGGCTATAGTCGGTAAGATAACGATTATGGGTCTGGAGTTCGATATGACGGAAGGCAAGATCTTGATCGGGATGATGGATAAGTACGATAACGATCTGACAACGGCGTTAGGGGACAAGCAAAAGCAGATCAGTATAGCCACTACCGTAGAACAGGTGAGAGCTGTCGATGTTCAGTCCGGCTATCCTGATAAGGTAAGTGTTACCACGGCGTACATCCAGCAACAGGCGAAGGAGAAGGATGCTCTCGATCCTCAAAAAGTAGCTGTCGAGTTTTCTAGGATGTTGGTTAATGACAAATCTTTATCCTTATCATCCAACGAGAAATTGGATGTTAAGGTCCTATTTCCTATATGGGGACAAGAAGGAGCGGAGTTCGGGCTATCCGTGGATACCGGATTTTGTCTTAGGGTAGTTAAGGAGGATACGGATATCCTTTACGAGGTTATCCAGCCTCATACGTTATCGTCAGAATGGGAGCCTGGACTCAGTACGGCCTCCTTATATAAGGTTGTTGACAAGGAGCATGCCGGGACTATAGGTGATCCTATCCCTTATTTCCCTCCTATGGAGATATTTAAGGATAAATATTACATTCAGAACGCTGACGTGTATAAATGCACAAGGGATAGTGGAACTCCTCTTAGTCATAATTTAAAGGACTTAGTAGGGTTGTATGTTGAGGTTGTACAGGGCTAGTCGTATCTACCCCCCCCCTATATTTGGCTTGTGATATGATACAAGTTATTTTTGGCATAATAAAATGACATTTATAAATAAATAGATTATGGCTTCACAAAAATTTGGTTTCGTAACCGTCGAGCCGGTATCAGGATCAGGAGATCAGGCGGTTAATTTCTCCGGTGAGAAACACACCGGTCGTCTTCAACGCACTATCAACCTTACGGTCACCACGAACGGCGGGGCTAAGAAGGCGTTGGTAGTTAATCAGGCAGCGGCTGCTGAGGTGGTAAGATCAGACAGCCCTAACGCTTCCGTACAAAAGACAGGTGGTAATGTTACCATCACCGGTAAGTCTAACAGTACTAAGCTTACATTTTCGGTCACGCCGGCTGAGGAGAACGGGCTTACGTTACAGCTCCCGGCTAACTACACGGCGGCTGGAAAGACTACGGCTAACGGAGCGGTTATCGCCGACGATCCCGGAGCCGCTGGCGAGTTCGTTTGGAGCATCACGATCTCGGACGTACCGGCCAACGTCACGATCGAGGAACTGACAGCTACATTGAAGGTAACCGCCGCTGGTGGCCAGACAGCCAACGTGACGGTAACGCAAGCCGCTGGAGACTCTACTATCGAGCTTGACAAGGAGACTATTAACTTGGATGTAAATGGTACTCAACAGACGGTTAACGTAACATCTAACGACAGCTGGACTTGGGCGCAAGCAGCGGCTAGGACCGTATCGAGAATGATGGGACGATAATCAGTTTCTTTTCGCTTACTCAGACCCCGATCGACTAAAGCCGGTTGGGGTTTATTTGTTTTACTATCTTTGCGATAGAACAAAAATAATACAACTATGGCTAATGATTTGAATATTAATTGGAAGGACGGGGTAGGCGAGGTAACGGACCAGCCTCTGACCGTCAGCCCGGGGTCCGGGACCGGTAACGCCCCCGTTTCCTTTGGCTCGGTAATGAACAAAGGTCTTGACCGTACTCTTGAGTTGGAGATAACAACCCCCAAAGGCGTTAAGAAGACGCTTACGGTGAATCAGGAGGGATGTAGGCAGGCTTATATCACGAGTGACGGGAAACGGTGGTTAACCAGCGATAACCGGGTGTATGGGGTACTGAAGAGTGACGCTCCACGCGAGTGTTTTGATGTTATATCTAATAAGGTCAATTTTATTATAGATGACAATAATTCTGATCCGTTGATAAATTCCAGCGGTGACACCTCATGGATCAAAGGCAGGAGGTGTCTGGTGAAGAAAACGGATACCGGGGTCGCCATTTGCTATCTTGACGGGAATAGCTCGGAGCTGTTCCATGACGGCGTTACCGCAGCCTCGCTCGATGGAAGCATGGGACAGTGGATGACCGATATCCCTAGTTATAGATATAGTCATAAGGGAGGAGAGTATGATTTGAGTGACATTAATAATATCCCAAACCTTGTTCATGAAATTACGTTAACCCATAACGACTTAGATGATAATATTACTGAATGGGGAAATTCTGGATTATTTAGGAGATGTCTTGTAGGAGTAACTGAAGCTGTAAATGTTAGCAATAAATTATGGTCTAAAAAGGGAGGACAATCTACTGGACGTTTAACTTCTGTGGTGTTTCATAATTATGCTACAGCATTAGGAAGTGGATTCGACATTATTGATTATGAAACTCACTGCAAAATAGCTCATTTATTCTATGCTAAATATGCTAACAGGAATCCTCAAGAAATGAGTCAATTCGGATATGGAGATGGATCATATTCCAGAACTATTGGTACTACGTCCTCATTAGGTAATAATGATGACAAAACTTCTACTCAAATTAGTTTCTTAGGTATAGAAGATTTCTACGGAGGTAAGTATGAATGGATGAGTGGAATACATTCTAATGGTTCTATTTACTATATTTATGATGGATTTGAACCAGATGCAGAACCTACCGCTAGTTATCGTACAGTAGATATAGGTGGATCGGCTAGAAATGGATATATAAGTAAAGTATACTGGGGCGAACATGGGGATATGATTCCTATAGAAGTAAGTGCTTCCTCTACCACACATTACTGTGACTCGGGCGTTGTGGCTAATTCTGGTTGGCGTGTTGCTAGGCGCTCTCATTATTCTGCCAATGCTAATGGAGGTGCCGCTTGTTTCAGTGCTAGTAATGATTCTGGCAATTCTGTTGCCAGTGTAGGCTCTCGCATCCAATATAGAGGGCCTATTCAAGTTATAGAAGATCCCGCTGAATTTATATCATTACCAGTAGGATTTTGATTTTTGGTTTTGTTTTTACAAAATTTGTAATTACATTTGTGGCGCATGTCCATCACCATGCTTTTCGTCGCTAATTTATTATAAGGGATACCGGTCTGTGATGGGATCGGCATCCCTCTGTTTTTTAATATGGAGAAGATAAATGTTTTCGATGTTCAGGTTCCTGATGGGAGACAAATCAGTTGTATATCGTATAATAAGGTTACCTATTTTGATCTTGACGATATATGTAAGTTATGTTTCAGTTCATATGATTTACATGATGTAGCTGACAGTAAGGTTATGAGCGAGTTCCTGCGTCGTGATGGTGATCGTTATTGGACTACGATAGATGGCGTAAGGCAGTTGTATCGTAGGGTTGAGTGCAAGATGTGTTTTGAGGTTGTAGAAAAATTAAGGGGTTTATGAGAGAGATGGAGTTTGATTTCGTGATATATCCGTTAAAGTTGATTATCACGGTTGGGTTGGATTATAAGACATTGTGTGATCGTTTCGAAAATATGGAGCCTGAACACGAGGGGAAATGGGGAGATGAGGATGATATGGATAAGGAGGCGTCTTTCGCGAATTTGGTAAGGGATAGGGATGATGACGATAAATTCGCCATACTTTGGAATTTTTCGAGCGACGATGATTTAATAATGAGAAATATATGTCACGAGTCATTCCATATAGCAATGAGCGTATGTCAGTTTTGCAATATGTCTCTTGGTTTTAAGGTTGGAGAGGATGAACACGCAGCATATATAGCCGGCTTTGCTGGTGATTGCGTTAGTGAGTTCATCAATAGTAAGAATACGGATTAAGCCATAAATTATATAAGGAACACAAGAATATCAGCCTCCGCTTATTTGTGGGGGCTTTTTGTTTATCTTTGTCAAAAACATGAAGTTATGTCGAGTTGCGTAATTAAAAGAAATAGTAAGGGTAAGATAACCCGTGTCTTGACCCCTTCCGGAGAGGTATCTACCTTGTTCGATAAGATAGCGGGTATAGCCGCCGTAAGTGACCTTAATAAGGCCGCTGAGGCTTATATGACTATTTATAACGATAAGTTCAGGTCTAAGTTCGGGAACTGGACGAAATCCGTGCCAAGGAATAAGGAGGCGGCCAGATCCATAAGCGCCAGACTTAACGCCAGCGAGTGGGGACAACTTATGTCAGCCAAGGTCTTGTCTGCCATAAGTGATATGGACGCCCCGGCGTTGGCCAGAAGCCTTGGGAATAGCGACAATGTAGTGGCTTATCTTACTTCCGGAGAGGTAGGTGAGGTCAGTGATATGGCGGTGGTAGATACATCCACGGTACAGGAGGTGGATTTGGATTCCATAAATGAGGATAATATTGGCGACACGATACTGAAAGAGGCGTCATGGGATGATATAAGGGCTATCAGGGAGAATATAGACATTAAGGAGACAGCCCGTATGTTATGGAAGGCCGTGGAAAGCGCTTTTACCGGGCAACGACCTAATATTAGGGTGAAAGGCGGAAGTATAGACGGGGAGATCATATTTTCTGGCAATGTCTTGCCGTTAAATAATATTGAGAATTATACTCCTCCATCTTCAAGATTGGTATATGATTCCGGTGAGCCTCGCCTGTTCTTTAGATCGGATGACGGCAAGATACACGAATCTTACGCCAACGCCATAAAAGGATCGTCCGGTGGGCGGGTCGAGGCCGGGTTCTTGGCCGGCAGTGTCGAGGAGAGCGACGTCCCGTCCGGTACGGCTGATATCTCCTTTGGCTCTTCCTCCATAACCCTTAATAACAGTGGGTCATTCATCCCGGTTCTTGGTATTAGCTCAAACTCAGATGTAAGCACTCGTGGAGGGTTTGTTAATTACCTTATCAAGAAAGGTATGTTGAGTGGGGAACGTATAAGGCTAGGGGATAGATATTATCTTACTGGAGCCGGCAATTCTGATGGTCTTAAGATCTATAACGCTATGGATGCCTTCTCTAGTCTTAGAAATAGATTTGGAAGTCAGTCCTCCGAAATGAACGTATTGGGTTCTATAGGTTTTGATACGGAGGTAAGTAATGATCTTGATCTTATCACTACGTCCGGGGAGAAGGTCACGGTAAGCAGGTCTGAGATTAAAGGCATGTTAAGGCAAGGCAAGTTTGAGGAGCTTAATAACAAGTATGATGGATTCATGGAACTAGCCTTGTCGTTGATGATGGAGGATAACGCTTTGTACGGAAGCAATGTCCGTGGGGTTATCGAGAACGAGAAGGCGGAGGATCTCCAGAATAGGACTGATATCACCAATATCTTATCCACGTTAGGTATCCGTGTGATGGGTATGTCTGAGTATATGGATAAGTATAAGATGCGTAATGGCGTGGATCCTTCGGCTAGGGCCTTATCTGACATGGCCAATGGGGTTATCGCCTTGGCTGAGGGGGCTACGGTAGAGGATCTCAATGAGGAGGTGGCTCATTTCTTGGTCGATACTTATCGTAACCAACAGGAGATTGACGAGGTGCTGGATTCTATTGTCGGCACGTCGTTATGGAATCAGTTCGCTGGTCGTTACTATGAGGTGTATGGGGAGGAATACCAAGGAGAGGAGCTGGATCGGATGGTGAAGCGGGAGATCCTAGGTAAGACGTTGGCCCAGCGGTTCGTTCCGGGCATGGAGCAGGCGGTAGAGGATCTGACCTCGTCCGAGGACGCCCAGCTCTCATTGTTTGGCAGGATGGTACGAGCTATACGTAATTTCTTCTCCAGCCAAAGATCGGATTTAAATAAGGTACTTGACAGGATAAAGGAGTCGGCGTTAGCTGATGATCCAAGCGCCTTTGACGTGCTTCTGCTAAAGGATAGCGATCATCTCATGTACTCGTTATCGGACGTTGACGTGGCTAATAAGTTGATCAAGAACGGTAGGTCATTGGAAAGGCTATACACCAGATTGCAGAGGATGAGATCAAGCCAAAGCCAGAGGATCGGTGAGAGTATCTCCCTTCTTCGTGATATAGGCGAGAAGGTGAGACAAGTCGGGGGTGAGCTTAATAAAAACAACAACCTGTTATCCACCAAGAGTGTCATAGCGACCGCCAAGGCTGAGGTGGAGTATTTGGTCACTGTTGCCAGTAGCTTGCGTAAGAGCGACAAGGGATTGGATTATGAGACGATACAGGTTATCGATAACGTATATGGGGAGATAGTACCGTTAATCAGGAATCTTCGTGGATTCGTCAATAATCAGGCGGCGGATTATTATGGCAACAACAAGGTTGGTATGGTAGAGGATATGGATGATATATTACGTATGGCTGAGACATCCATGTCCGATATAAACGCCCTTCGAAGTGATCGTAATGAGGACTGGCTGGATGGACAGCTTCGGATGTTTAATATCCCGGAAAGATATTGGAATGGGATAAAGAAGTTGATAAATAACATCCATAAGGATATCAATGTCATGTCCCGGTTTTTCGGGACGTTAGAACATAGCGGGAACGCTATCTTAGGCATGTTAGGGCAACGTCTTGCCAAGGCTTATAACGACGCTCATGTTGAGGGCGTGGCTAATATCAATAAGATGACGAAGATGATGAAAGAGCGTGGATGGGGGATAAAGGATAATGAGGATCTTATACAGAAGATAAACGGTAAGAACTCTGATTACCTTGATTCGTCCCGTGATTTCGCCAAATACGATTTACTGTATCGGACAGAGCAGGCGAAAGCTATTATTGATATATATGATCTTAAAAAGGTTACTGGTAAGACCGAGAAGCAGCTTATCGACATGTTTTTATCTGATAAGGGGCTTAAGGTCAAGACTCGTGATGATATCGTAGGGTATGATGGTGATAAACCTATTACAAAGGAGGTCAATCATATATTCAAGCCAAGTATCCAGAATTTTGATATCTCGGCCATGACATTCGAGGATCAGCAACGATATCTCGATGCGATAAATAGGTGGTTGGATGAGAATCGTGAGAAGCCTATGGTGCAGGCTTATTACGATAAGATCGAGAAAGTCAATAAGAAGGTCGAGGAAAGACTGGGTCGTAGGGTATCGCAAGCCACGTCCGATTTCATGACCCGTATCCGCAGGAGCAGGTATGTGGCTATGGATAAGTTCGTGAGGAACGGGAAGGTCGATTGGAAGGCGTTTCAATCCGATCCTATAGCTTGGAGATCTTATCTGGATATTTTACGTGACAGGGCTATAGCTAAGAGCGAGTGGTATTCCGATGGGACACCAAAGGAAGAGGGATCAGAGGCTCTGATGATGTCCGAGGAGATCAAGGCATGGGACGAGGCATGGGCCGAGGAGTTCGGGAATACCAACGAGGGTCGTAAGGCTTCCGCGGAATTCAAGGAGATACTTCGCGGGATAGAGCGGTCAGAGGGCGGTAAGGCGGCGTTCGAGTTCCTGCTGGCTGGCGGTCATCTTGGTTTCTCTAAGGATATGTGGGGATCCGAGGAGGGTGATTATTACGAGAATCTGGTTGATAAGATCACGGAGCAATCTGTATCATCATCAAGGATAGAGAAGGTAGAGGAGGCGATGGCAACAATAAATGAGATCAACGATCAGTTAAGACCTTTGCTTATTCAGTACCGGGACAGTACCAGATATGGCGAGTATGATTTCGATCGTCTTCGTGGGTCATCGTCATTAAGGAAGATAAACGAGCTATACGACCGTCTGGCCGAGGCCAAGAGTGTTATTAACGCCGCCGCTTCCGCTGAGGATATTGAGATGAATATGCCCGATACGGTGGAGAGTGGCGTTACAGATTCCTACCGTAATGCGTTAAGGGATGCCGTGACATACGACAAGGGTATGGATGAGATTAAGTTCGCCAAGGAGCATATGTCCGCCCGCTCCCGGAGTCAGGTGGATAGGATGGCCGCCAAGCTGTCCCGGAAGAACCCGTCATGGACGTTCATAGAGACATTGTTCTTAAGAAAGAAATACGGTCCTGATTTCAGTGATAAGCTGGCTAATGATATAGCTATGGGTAAGGCTAATAGTATACTTATCGAGTACGCCAGAACTCGGCTATATCCTTATATGAGAAAATACTCTCCCAAGGGATATTCTGATTTCGTTAGGAAGATAAATAACGGTACGTATAAGGTATCCGAGTTCTTTGATGCCATGGAAAATGGTATATCAAAGGAAGAGAGCGTATCCCGTTTCGGGTTCGATATTAATATGATTGACTTATCGATCAATAACCAGTGGCTAGAAGAGGCCGATGCCGAGAGTTCTTTCCGTAATCCTAATTATAATCCCGATCTGGGTTATGGGTATCATACGCCTAGGTTCGATAAGTACAAGAACGAGGCTTTTTTCAAGAAATACGGTATTACCAACGAAGGGGAGGAAGCTACGATCAATAAGGATAAGTGGGAGATGAGGAAGGAGCTGCTTAACATAAGCCGTAAGGCTATGGAGGATTATGACGAGCGGTTCAGGAACATCTACCAGATACCACAAATATCCAAGGGCGGCGTGGAGAGGATGGTGCAGGCCGGGGTTGACCCGAAGGCGGCCATCGGCAACGCCGTACGTGATATTGTTGGCGAGAGGGTGGATGACCCTATACACGGTCAAGGGCAAGACCTAGGAGAGCTTGATGAGAACGATAACAAATATCGCATGATCCCCAAGTACTATCTGAGTAAGCTAGAGAATGCCGATGACGTATCTCATGATTTCGCGTACTCCTATTCCATGTTATCCTTACAAGCAGCCGCTTACAAGCATAAGAGAGCGGCTTTGGATGATGTCATGGGATACAGGAACATGATGCTGGAGACGCAATACGACGGCGGTAAGAACCCAGAGGCAACGCATGCCTATAGGATGTTTCAAGATTGGGTTAACGCCAGTATCTATGATGTCAGGATAAATAACAAACGTATAGAATGGAACGTAGGAAGCTATAAGGTGGACCTTAATAAGCTAGCTCTTATGTTTACTAAGTTCGTATCCAAATCCAACTTAGGCTTCTCCCCGTTCGTGGCGGCTACCGGCGCCCTTACCGGGCAGGCCAACTTCCTTTTGGAGGGTATGGTGGGGCAGTATATAAGCAAGGATTCCATGAAATACGCCTATGGGGAAGCCCAGAAGCAGTTGAGTACGTACGTGTCTGAGATCGGGGACATAAACCGTACCAACAAGCTATATGTCGTTGGAGAGGCCCTAGGTGTGTTTAATGTCCGCAACCGTGTACGATCGGCGGCGTACAACAAGATCTGGAGAACCTTATTCCGGGACCTGCCGTTTAAGATGATGGAGGTTCTTAACTCCCCGTTGGATCCGCAGGTTATTATCTCGGTCATGGATGATACCCGCCTATACGAGGGTCAGTTCTGGTCATACTCCAATTTCAAGGAGATGATGATGAAGGACAGGAATATGTCCGCTAACGAGGCTAAACGCGATTGGGAGCGTTTAAGGGATTATTCTATGTGGAACATGGTAGACGTCAAGGATGGAAAGATCGTGGCTAAGAACGAGGCTAACAAGGATATTATAGACCGATACATACCTACATTATCTAGTAGGGTCAGAAGTATGGTGCAGATCTGCGACGGCGCCTTGAACGAGCAGAACCGGGTGGGGGCTAGCCGGAACGCTATCCTTAATATGGTGCTGCCTCATCGTGGATGGTTTATATTGGCCGTTCAACGGGCATACAAAAAAGCCGGTTTCAATTTCCAGACCAACCAGTTCGAGGAAGGATACATGAGAACGTTATGGAGATTCGCCGGGGATATTTATAATATGATGTCAGAAGGCAGGATGAGGGAAATACATGACGTGCTGAAAGAATATCATAGTCTTAATCCTTATGAGCAGACCAACATCAAGCGATCGCTTGTTAATATGGCGGTATTCGCTACCATGATAGCCATAGGACGGGCGTTGATGGGATACAGGGAGGATAATGAGGATAGTTGGTTCGGGCAGTTCATTACCTATATAGGATTCAGGACGATCAATGAGATCGCTTCCCAGACATCCCCGTTCATGGAGCTTAACGCTATAGATATGTTACAAGACCCGCTGGTTACGGCCCGGAAGTTAGGTGATCTCACCGATCCTCGAAACTGGGATCCTTTCGCTACCGTCCAGACCGGCGTGTATAAGGGCGAGAGCAAGCTATGGAGGCAGCTCATGAAGTTCTCATTTGGTAAGCAATGGTATAATATCAAGACGGCTAGGGATATTAAGCAGACATCCGACTACTGGCTGATGACCAACGGCATGACGATGGGATTCTTCTTAGGAGGTAGGGATAAGGACGAGTCCGGTGAGGACGCTAATTGGTACTTTGACAGGGGAAGATAACTGATATAGCGTGATGAAAAAAATAGCCAGTAGATTGCTTAAAACAATCATATTGGCTATTTTTGTATTCCCATCTATCCATCCCGGACGGATGGGAATAAACATTCTATTCATGAATGCAAATGTAGATCTTTTTCATGATTCCACGAAGAATAGTAGTGGAATTTTGACGTCCGAATCCAACGAAATGGATTTAAACATATTAATACCGGTAGTAGATAATAACAACCACAAGGTTGTAGACGCAAGATTCCTTCATGCGTTTCTTCAAGTAAGGAGGGATTTTACGTCATGGATAAAAGATCGTATATCTAAATATGATTTTATTGAAAATCAAGACTTTGTGTTGATAAAATATGATTATTTAGGTAACTTACTGACCGAAGAACGCCGACCCCACACGCACGCACCTAAACCGCAGGCTCATCGAATACCCCGACGGAGTGAAAGACCGTTCGGCGGCTGTTCAGAGAAGACTGGAAGAAGCGGGGCCGACACGCAAAATCGGAAGCAACCAAGTACGGGCAATCCGCATCAACGTGTCGGGAACGCACGAGGACATGAAGCGGATAGAGGAAGAGGGGCGTTTGGACGAGTGGTGCGCCGACAATCTGAAATACTTCGCCGACACGTTCGGAAAGGAGAACATCGTGGCGGCTCACCTGCACAGGGACGAGGAAACACCGCATATACACGTTACGCTCGTTCCCATCGTCAAGGGAGAGCGAAAGCGCAGGAAAAGGGAGGAACAGACGAAAAAGCGATACCGCAAGAAGCCGACAGATACCGTAAGGCTGTGCGCAGACGATATTATGACACGGCTGAAATTGAAGTCCTACCAAGATACCTATGCCGAAGCTATGGCGAAATACGGGTTGCAAAGGGGCATAGACGGCTCGAAGGCTCGCCACAAGTCCACGCAGCAGTATTATCGGGATATACAGAAACTCTCCGACGACCTCAAAGCGGAAGTGGTGGATTTGCAGGAGAGGAAAGAAGCGGCAAAAGAAGAACTCCGCCAAGCCAAGAAAGAGGTACAGACCGAGAAACTGAAAGGCGCAGCTACGACAGCAGCAACCAATATTGCTGAGAGCGTAGGTTCTCTTTTCGGCAGTAACAAGGTCAAGACATTGGAGAGGGAGAATAGGCATTTATACGAGCGTGTATCGGAACTTGAAGAAGAAGCCCGACAAAGGGAGCAGCAACACACAAAGCGCATAGAGGAAATAACGGATGCCTACGAAAAGCGACACCGCAAGATGTCTGAGTTCACCGATTTTGTCAAACGCTACTTCCCGTATGTGGAGAAACTGATGCCGATGATAAACTTCCTGCGTGAACGTTTGGGTTTCAAAGATGAAATAATCCGAATACTATGCACATTCAAGGATGTTCCGATAAAAGGCAAACTCCATTCTTCCGAGTTCAACCGAGATTTTGAAACAAAACAAGCCGTCTGCTCCATCAAGGAGGACGAAAACGGGAAGTTCGATTTCAAGATTGACGGGGTTTCACACGTTAGTTGGTTCAGAAAGAAGATGAACGAGTTTAGAGAAGCCATCGGAATACCAAATCCGAGGCAAAATCGTGGTATAAAATACTAATTAGAAAGGCGGATGGTTATGCTGTCCGTTTTGCTTTTGATTAAGAAGCAGAGAGTTTCTTGCATCTAAATGTTTAATTGTGTATGTGTTAACAAAATATTGGGCAACAATCATTTTCAATCAAATTAAAATGAGTACCTTTGTGCCTTGGATATGCTGTATATCATTTCCAAACCAAAAATTGCCAATGGATCATTTGACAAAGGAACAACGCCATAAAAATATGGCTGCAAATAAAGGTAAAGGAACCAAACTTGAATTGGTGTTTGGGAAATTCCTGTGGAACGCTGGAATAAGGTATCGCAAAAATGATAAGTCGGTATTTGGTAAACCTGATTTTGTCATTAGAGGGTCTAAAATTGCGATATTTTGTGACGGTGAGTTTTGGCATGGTAGAAATTGGAATATTAGAAAGAATGACCATAAAAGCAATTGTGAGTTTTGGCACTCTAAAATCGAACGAAATATAGAACGCGATAAAGAAGTCAATGAAGAGTTGCACAAACAAGGTTGGAAAGTCTTTCGATTTTGGGAGACAGAGATAACAGGGAGTCCTGATGTATGTTTAAATGCGATTTTAAATTATATGAATAGGAAATCAACAGTTAACGATAAAATAGCCATAACAAAAATGTGTGGCGGAGGAAAAGTTTCGATGCAAATGTACGGACCTCACTCACTAAATGAGGATGGGAGTATAATTTCATTTGAAGAACAAATGGCGATTGTGTCTCACTACTTGCACAATCAAGGCAACAAATACGCCAAACCATACGAGGTAAAAGCAGACGGTCTGATAGAGGATATATACAACATTCATCAAAAGAATTCTGATGCACAATGCGTGTCAGATGTTTGTGTACAATATTCATTGTTCTCTGATTTGTTTGCCGTCCCGTTCTTACCGATAGAAAAGCCCCAATTTACATTTATTGATTTATTTGCAGGTATCGGTGGATTTAGAATGGCAATGCAAAATCTTGGTGGCAAGTGTGTGTTTTCTTCCGAATGGGATGCACAGGCGCAAAAAACCTATCTGTTGAATTATGGTGAAGTTCCGTTTGGGGATATTACCAAAGAATCCACAAGGTCATTTATACCCGATGATTTTGATATTCTTTGTGCTGGATTTCCCTGTCAGGCGTTTTCATTAGCCGGAAAGCGTCTTGGATTTGAGGAAACCAGAGGAACATTGTTTTTTGATGTGGCAGAAATCATACGTCGCAAACGTCCTAAAGCATTCTTTTTGGAGAATGTCAAGGGTTTGCTCATCCATGATAAAGGGAAAACAATTCAAACCATTTTAAAAGTATTAAGAGAAGACTTGGGTTATTATGTCCCAGAGCCGCAAATTGTCAATGCGATGAATTTCGGAGTGCCACAACATCGTGAAAGAGTGTATATTGTTGGATTCAGAAAAGACCAAAATGTATCCGACTTTACATATCCAGAGCCAACAGATAAAACTAAAACTTTTGCTGATATAAAGGAGGAAAATACAGTTTCTGCAAAATATTATTTATCTACTCAATATGTGAAGACGCTTGTAGCTCATAAAGAAAGACACGCTGCAAAAGGTAATGGTTTTGGATATGAAATAATACCGGATGATGGTGTCGCAAATGCTATTGTTGTAGGTGGTATGGGACGAGAACGCAATCTTGTAATCGATAATCGTCTTGAAGATTTTACACCTGTTACCAACATTAAAGGAGAGATAAATCGTGATGGTTTGCGCAGGATGACTCCACGAGAATGGGCTCGTTTGCAGGGTTTCCCGGATAATTTCATAATTGGAGTGGCAGATGCGTCTGCTTACAAGCAATTTGGAAATTCTGTTGCAGTACCTGCGATTCAAGCAACTGCACAAGAAATAATTAAAAGAATCAACCTTTCAAAATCCAAGAAATATGGCACTGACAGGAAATAAAGGAGAATGGAGTGAAATATACACCTTGCTCAAATTGTTAGGCGATGGTAAGGTTTATGCCGGAGATCAAAACTTGAATAAAATTCAGGATTTGTTCTATCCAATTATCCTCAAATCCGCAGTTAAATTTTCAACAACTCTCAAATAATTTTTTACCGTGCATGCGAGTGCTGTGCTTGTCATTCGTCCTGCTATAACAAAGCAGAATGCTATTCCAGCGCATTAAATCCCCCACCCAAGTTAATGGGGTCTCAAAAAAATGCAACAAAGAATGTCTGATTAAGTCAATTCGTTGAATTTAGCATACCATGTCCGATTGGTATATAGGTTGAGTGTCCATGTCCGAGCTGTCTTTATCCACTTGGCAGGTACGACTATAAAAGTGAAGATTAGTCTCTTAACCCTTGATGTCGGCTTTAAATCTTGCACACCTAAATCAGCTAACAACGAAACCAAGTAAAGATAGAAGTTCTTAATCATGGCAGTCAGCAACATAAATACAGTGTTCTCATTCATAAAGGAAAATGGAAGATGTGCCCAGCCGAAGTCGTTGTTCTGAACATCAAAGTTCCTTTCGCTTCCTCCTCGTGCATTATAGAATCGAATAACGTCTTCTTCACGCATCTCCCAATCGTTTGTAAGTACGGCACGGTATACGTATTGTTTGCCGAAGATATTCTGAATGCCGTCTTTATTTTTTATTTCTTGTCGTTGTACAACGAGTCTGAGCCCAGCTTCAGGCATGAAATCATCAAACTCAAATGAAGCCACCTCCAATTGCTCAAAATTGATTTCAACAGGCCTCCAGTCTTTGATTTTTTCAAAAGCCTCCAATCTTGACATACAATTACTTGCTCGAATATAAAACCGTTTTGAATGCTCTAAAACCACTTTTATGATATCCTCACTGTAGGAACCGCAATCAGCACGAAAATTGGCAATCTTAATGTTGCGCTTTTCCAGACGGGTAAAGAAACGGCTTAATGTATCTGATTGATGAAACTTTACGTTAGCATTGCCATCACGGTTCTCAATGCCGACAATCAGGCCTCCTATGGTAGCTACACCGGGAAAGTATCCACGCGCTTTCTTGTAGGAATACAGTGCATCATATTTCTCAGCCGGAATAAACTCATGGTCAAAATCCAGTGTAACTTCCATGCCTTCTTTCAATTGTCCTGTGGTCATAAGCATTTCAAGCAACAGGTTGTTCATCTTGTCGGCTTCATTATACTCATAGACGATTCCAGCATCACTTGTATATTCCGTGTTTTCACAGGCGAGCGACTTCAATGCTCGACTGATTGTGTCAGAACTTGCAACCCTTGGATTCGGACGTAGTTTCAAATCATGTCCCAAATATGTGGTAATATCCTCTATATGGTCACCACCACAGAGGTAGATGGAGTTGACATTGCAAAACACCTCACTAAATTGGTAGCCTATTCCCGAAGGGGATCTTAGACCGAGAGATGTGTCTATCAGTTTTGAAAAAAGACGATTAAAAAGGTCTTCTACTTGAAAAATTCCTCCGAAAGCGGTTATGTTTTGATTTTTAATTGCTACTTTTGTTTTCATATCGTGTGGAACCTTGGTTAGGTATTTCGTAGCACTAAGATAAGTGATTCCAACGATATAGTCTAATCCTATGAAATATATTTATTTTCAACGGATTAGACTTTTAAAAAATAAAATTGCTGCGGAATTAAGGTACTTTAAGAATCTTGGTTGTCCTGAAGTGCATATCTATGATAATGATGTTAATACATATCAAAAAAGTATTGATGAAATCAATGCAAGGGAAGATACTTCATGGGGAACTTTGACTGAAAAATTTGAGATTGAAAACTATCTTCATCCCGATGCAATAAAAGCGATCTATGATATAGATGTAGATACAACTCAAAATGATGTTCCTAAATTGTTTGGTATATCATATTCTGATAAGAATGGCTTAGATGGTGTGATGAAAGGCAAAACCGCCAAAAACTATTTAAGTAAAGTTTTTCAAGAAGGTATGAATATGAAATATCTTGAAGAAATTGACCCTAATGGAGAGGTAAAAGGATGGTTTGATAGAATTGCATCTATGCTACATTAAAAAGGCAGGAAAATTCTTTGTATACAAGAAGAGTTTTCCTATCTTTGCATAAAGAGTTATTTGACAGCATAGCACCGCAAAACGCTGAAAATCGCACGGTTGCCAAATCGTTACCACTATTTCTCAAATACTCAGTTAAATGGTTATTCTTCAAATGGTTATATCAAACCGTTGAAAATCTAAAATATGTTTTTAGGAACGAGAGAGGTAGGATAGAAGCGTATCAATCCGCCCGTAATTCCGGATTGGTTATATATGGATCTGATCCCGGTGATGAATATTGGGAAGCTAAGGCCGTGACTGTTATGATAACATTAAAGGGATTTGTTAAACTGGAAGAATTGTCAAGAAAGAAAAGGAGCGTTTTTGAGAAATATGGTCGGTTCACGATATGATACCCCTCACTGCAATCATTCCGATAAAGGCAAGGCTATTAGAACACTTACTGGTGATAATAGGTTCACTAAAGATATTGATTATAAAGTTTTTACCCAAAATGGTAAAAATCCTACTGAGGGAAGATCAACAATTGTATATATGATAACTGCATTTTGCATGGAATGTTTGATAACAAGGAAAGAAAGATGAGTATAAATAGTTATACTATTGATGCTTAATGTAATCCAAAAATGGATTTACATAATAATAGAAGGATAGGAGATCATCACCCTATCCTTCTACTGTTATCAACCCTTATACTTATCCACAAAATCATCCACATCCATATACTCACATCCTAAGTTCTCCGCCGTCTTCTTATCTTATTCATCTTATCATATTTTTATATCCTACTTTCTTTAACTGCTCTTCGGTAGCTTTCTCCTTCGGGAACTTCCCGTGCCATTTTCCGGGCACCACGACATCACGGCCGTCTGGGGAGGTAGCCAGCCTCCCGCATTCGCTGCACAGCCCCATGCCCTTGTACGGCTGTAGTTCCTTGGCATAGTCGAATTTATCCACCATATACTCGTTTGTCAACATCCAATAACTAGACGTAGCGGTATTATCAACGCAACCGCATTTAGCGCATACAAATAAGCTCATATTTTAGTATCGTTAAATGTCGTTATCCTTATCATCGTCAACCTTCTCTACCTTGATCGTTCCCATATCACCTGAAGGCAACGTGATATCACTATACACGTTATTCCAGTTCTCGTCAATGGCCAACTGATGTAATATCGACCTATATATCTGGTAGGTGTTACCGATAAGTCTCTTCCTATTTATCTTATCCTTACTACCCCCATCATATCCTATATGCTCATAATCCCCAAGATCAGGGAACAGTCTTCTTCTTATCGCTCGTGAGTTATTGATTATAAAGCTTCTTATCCCCAGCGTTTCCGCTCCATCCATATCATTTATCAACGTATCTGTCGTATGTTGTAGGTCCATGTCGCCAGCGGCGAATCTACTGATGTCTTCCACGCATTGGGATATCAGCATTAGCTGCTCCCTTGTCAACGTTATTTTATAAAGTTGTTTATTATCCATGATTATCTGATATTAATTTTTCTTTTATATGTTTAGATATATCAATTATCTCATCTTTTATATTGCAATCATCTTTTAATAATGAACCAAATATACATGATATGGCGCTCTTTAGGCCTAGCGCTATCCCTATCTCCAATATTTTTTTATCGGTATTAGAGATTTCTACAGGTTCATATAATATTGATGATATGTTGTTAACGACGTATATTATATCATCTTCATTCATTGATGTAGATTTATCGACAATAGCTATAAAATCTTTTATAATCATAATATAAGCTATTTTTATTTCTTTTATCGTATCATCGCTTAGATGTCTATCTCTTATATGCCTTTCAACATACTTGTTTGCTAGATTCTCTATTTTGTTTGATTTGTCCATTTGTACTATCAATTATTTAGTTAATAATAGATCATAGTCCTCTTCGTCTATACTCCCATTATTGTTGATGTATATAATGAAATCATTTAAAAGCACGGACTTATCCTTGGATAAGGCTTTTATAATAAGCTCTCCATCATCTTTCAACATCACATGCACAGTATCCCAGATAACATATTTTTGACATTCTTTCTCAATCTTCTTGATTGTTTTAAGTATTATCTTATACGTCTCCTCATATCTTTTTACTATTCCGCACAGTTCAGTCGTATTATATTTACGTATAGCCGTGAATATATATTCCTTTTTACAATCCCAGCATTTTATCAGTTTTTCTGATCCGCACGCCTTATTCTTGTAGAAGAAACAGCCCTTACATGGCTCATTATGGTCGTAACTTAATACTACAAGCAGCTCCATGCCATTCTTGTATATCACGTCTCCTTGTTTCATCTTGTCTATTTTATTAATCTCATTATCAATATAGCAAAGTTGGATATTATCCATACTATAGATATCCAGAATGTTATACTCAACATAAGACCTATGTTCTTAGGTATAGGATCTACTCTCCTGAATGTAAAGATCATGAATACAAATGTCTTGAAGTTCATAATTTACGATATTTTTCTATATAGTTAACTATTAGATCCTTGACACCTTTAGGGACATTAATTAGCTTAAGGTTACCTTGGAATATATCCTTACCGTACTCGTCCATGATCACCCCGAATGAAGGATTCATGATTCTTGTTGATATACATATCGGTTGGTCGGTATCGAATCTGATAACGGCTACCTTCTTCTCGTTTATCGCCTTCTTTAGGGCTATATAAAGCTTATGACCTTTAACAATGTCACAATTACCTTTCATGATCTTAGACATATATATGATATGCTCTTTCTTCACATTGCTGAGATTGTCCATCAGTTTAAGATCTCCACCAACAGATTTCCATTTTTTGAAGCAAGATATGCATAGACAATAACTGGACTTGGCGTTCCTCGGCATCATCCTGCTGCTACCAGCGGGAACCGTATCGCCACAGCAGACGCACGTCCGGTCTTTGTTGGTGCGTACTGGGCCATAGCTGTTTATCGGGTATTCTTTTTCTTTAAGCATCTTTTTCTGTTTTCAAAATTATCATCACCATATTCATAATTAGGACGAGCCTTATTGCTTGGGCGTCTCACGTAAGTCTTTTGCTTCCTATCATATTTTCTATTAGGATTTATATAATGGTCGCACACTTGCCAAATGGAGCAGCATACTTTCCCGTATCTTTTCGCCAATTCCTGATCATGTAGATGTACGCAAGTAGCGCAAGTTGGATTCTTGAGCTTATCCTTATTATCATCTACGATCTTATTGACCCGATCAAGAATAACGGACATATGATCAGCATACATAACATCAAATACGTCCGGCTCTGGAAGATATGTCATTGAGCTTATATCTATATCCATTTCCTTGGATTTGTTATAAACGGATTTGTATTTCCTTTTCATCAAATCCTTCAATTGATTTACTCTTCTCTTGTAAGTCCCCATATTATAATTATCAAAAACAAGAACAAAACTATAAAGAAGCCTATACCTGTTTCTTCTTTCGGACAATCTTGTACCACCTCCAATATACTCATAGCTTAACTTTTATTCTTTTCATCGAATATACCTGACAATAACCAGAAGACCACTATCAAAAAGAAGAATAGCCCAAAAGCCTCATCCGGATAATCGTGCATTGCCTCTAAAATGTCCCTCATAACTTAACATCCATTTTGCCAATTATACGATAGAAAATATCTCTAGTCAGCTCAATATCGTAAGTAGCGTCATGGAGCTTATTCTCGTCTATCTCAATACCCATAGTTCTGGCTACGGTCATCAACTTAAAGTTCTCCATATCGTTTCTTACACCCATCAGGAACGGTGTCACCATAACATATACATCCATACAGTTAGGATAGAACCATGATCCGAAATACTTATCCCCACATTGCTGGAATAAAGCCCGTAGGAAGTTGTTATCGAATCCAGCGTTGTTATACCCCACTAAATACATTTTATCCCTCTTATCGAACTTATTCACGTATTTGGATAATATACCAACTAACTGCCTGTACCCTTCTTCCATAGGCTGATACGACTGCACCTGCTCCAAGGTAACTCCAGCCACGTCCAGTGCCTCTTGCTCTATCGTGGCGGCAGGGTTCGGGGCTAGGCGGATGTCAAACCTCTCGGCCTCCTGCCCGTCGATATCCACGATCCCTCCTATTTGGTGTATCCCGTTTCTCCAGAACTTAACCCCGGTTGTCTCTAAATCAAAAAATAGTAATTTGCTCATGTCTATTTATTTTGTTAATTTATCATTATCTAAGAACTAGTCGTGAAATGCTTTTATAATATATACTCCCATCAACTCTTTTACCTTCAAAGAAGTATATCCAATATTCTAATGAAGAACATCCAAAAGCAAGACATAGATTATTTATCGCATATCTAAAGTATTTCTTGCCTGAACGAAATAAGACTTGAAATTCTTTATTATTTAAATGGAGTCTTTTTTTTGGTTTTTCTTTTATTCATGTTTATAGTTTTATTTTAAATGTTCCTTAATCTTATTCAATGCCTCATAAGACAGATAGTCGTTTATGGTCTTATCGTTATTTACTTTCATCAACTCATCAAATAGGTCTTTAGCCAGTACTTTCCACTGCTCTCCCCAATCACGGAGATTCTCTACCTTTGACCGTATATCCTCGAAATAAGAATCTACGTCTGATTTGATTGATTTTGAATAATATTTAACATCCTCCTCATCCCCATCCATAATATAATCACATTGTGTCTCGATATCTTTTATATGACTGTCTATATCACTACACATATAATCAACAGGTTTACGTATATTGAATATAGCTTCTGACGTAAGACCGGTTATATCTTGTATGTTTTTTAAATTATCCATTGTTTAATCAATTAAATGCCAACCATCCACCTATAAATCCCATCATAAAAACAAATAAGATTATAGATGTGAATAATATCCAATCTTTTGCACTTAGCTCATTATTATCTCTCTTTATCTTCTCAAGATAATCATATATAGCTGTATAGACAGCATGGTGAATATTCTCGTCTCTAGCCCTTACGATATTATCATATTCGTTATATCCTAGATTATGGGTAGCACTTTCGATCCTCATATTCCCCGTAACTTTTTTGTTTACATCAAAATCGAAACTAAATACCATATCGGTGGTTAGAGCGTTTGCGATCCTGCTTTTTATCTCATCATTACTGAGATTGGCATCGTGCACTAATCGCTCATAGTCTTTATCGTCAAGAATTATCTGTTTTTTAATGTCCATATCCCTAATATTTCTGCTACATAAACAAATCCATAGCATATATAATCATCATGTTCCTCATGCCATACGACGGCGCAAGGGAAATATAACGGCATATCCTCAGCTATAGGATCCTCTTTGAGGTCATCAATGTTTATCTTCTCCCTCCACCTCCACAGGTCTTGGATATCGTTCAAGATCAATTTGTTCATAACAATCTGGTTTTTAATACTGATACAAAGATAGGATTTAAACAAAAATAAAAGCATGAATAATATTAAAATAATATTAATCATGCTTAAATATAAATATATCCCTTCTAGTTCTCACGGATATACGTATTCGTATTCATCTGGAGGAGATGTCTTATATTCAACATCGCACTCCATATTGGTGTAATAGTTATCCCCTTTTCTGTATACTAACGCTACCCAACAGTCGTATTTTTTGCTGTATCCTATAAGAGGAACACCTTCCATAGGAGGATTATCCTCCGTTTTGTACCTTATTCTTGCTGTTTGTTTTATACTCATATAATCCATTTTTTAATAATGTTGTTATCAGTGAAAATAATGTATCTATAAGAAGTCTCTCGCTACTCCAATATATAGGGATCTCATCTATATCTCTATACGCTACAGACCATGCATGTTCTAGCTTATAACATTCGAATGTAGAACCCTCTATCTCATATGGGAGTAAATTCAGTAACGTCCCTACATCCCAAACAGGATTGAATACATCAGGGGTAACGGCCTCTATCAGCCCTATACGACCAGCGTTATCCTCCATAGAATGTAATTGATCCAGATACTTGTCTCTGAAGCCGCTGGCGGTAGAGATAGGGAGGCCGGCCTCGACCAGCACTCTTCCCTGTTCTTTTGTGGTGAATATCCTTTCTTTCATCTAACCCTTGATCTTTTTCTCTACAGTAACAATCGTATCATTATGCCATCCCCCATGAGCCACAAGAAGAATCTCCTGCTGCTCGAAGCCAAGCCCGGCCCCTATACCGCCGGAGTTCCACGCGCAGGTAATGACCACCCCGCCCTCCTTGGTTATCCTAGCTATCTCCACCTTCTGTTTCTTCCAGTAACTCGCCTGCGTCGTTTCCATATTGACTGTCTTGCCAAGTCTTTTATATGACTCGGCGACCTGCCTGGCGGAGTAAGGAGGATCATACAACACGACATCCGCTATTCCGTCATCCAATGTCCGGAGGAAGTCCGTGGCGTCCATATGGTACATGGCCTCGGTATCAGTATCAAGATCGTTGGTAATAGTCCCTATCCGGCTGTTCCGGGCGAAAGGGTCCACGATTACCATATTCTTGTGTGTATACCTACTGATAAGTTCCCTTATCGGTTTTATATCGAATGTATGGCTATTAGGCATAGCCCATATCTTATTCATTATCATACCTTTATCTTCTAAAAATGTCTTCTGCGGCTTTATCCATTACACGTTTATGTAAACCGGGTAATCTACTCACCAACTTAATCCCAAAATTCTCACCTCTTTTGACGAACGTCCATCTCCCTCTCTATATCCCTCCTATTCTTGGACTTTGATTTATTCGCTTTCTTCATGGTTCAATCCTAGTGTCTCTCATTATACTTATGATACAGATATAGGTACATGAACTGTATTGGGCTAGATACCATACCATCCTCCCTAGGATCCTCGTACCTCTCCAGCCAAAGGCGAAGCGCCTCCCAGTCGATATCCTGTCGGTCGCACACCATACAGGCTAGGTTAGCCCCGAACAGCTCTCCCCCGGACGCCAGCGACTTATTGAATCTTTTGGCCAGCCTTTTCTTGAACCCCTTGTTATACCATATACCGGAAGTGGCGGCATAGCAATAATAGGCGTTGTATTTCATCTTCACCCCCATCCTCTCGAATAATGGGGTATGCCATATCCGGTCAAGGAAGAGCACGATCCCACGATACAGGAATGTCCTTATATTTTTAGTGTAATCCATCATCAAGAACGCGTCCACGCACGCTGACGTCCCTCCGGAATAATACCAGTTGTTAGCTCCTCTCTTTACCTTATCCGTCATCTTGAACTTCTCTTTCCTGTCGTTCACCCTATCCCATGGCTTCAATTTACTCTCATTAAACGTAGGAACATAATGATAATAATGATTTATCCATGATAGATATGGGTTATAGATCGTATATCCATTGTCTTTCACCCATGAGTTTATATTATATCCAATCTCTCTGGCCAATATGGAGTCCTCATCCGCCAGTCTCTTAAGTATAGGATTAAGGTTCCATATCTGGTCTTGGCTGACAAACATGGAATAGCATGGATCCTCATTATCACCATACCATCCTCCCATCCCGCTCACTATTTTATCCAAATCAAGTGAATAATCTTTCCCGGGTAAAAAATCATCTCTAAGAAAAAAACCTCTATATGGGATCATATCATGTATGCCGGGTTGGTCGTCAAATATGAACTTAGCGTTCTCGGTCAATCTAATCAATGTTTGCAAGACAGAGGATATATCTATGGGTGCATATTCACACCCATAGACCTTATTATTTATCCAAAGATATTGAAGAAGCTCGGCTATATTAATAGTCCCGTCCTCCACATATCCTGTCTTGTTATCGAAGTTTATTTTGGCTAGAGGTATATTACTTCCTTGTGGTTGGTCACTTTTTTCATTACAACAATGCACGAACCTGTCAAAGAATATATCTTTCCAACCAAAATATTTATCCCTTATCGTCATAAGCCTATTTCTTGTCGTATAACGACATGACGTTAATAAGATCAGCTTTTCCGGCCATCCCCTCAAGTTTATTAAAGCCATCCATGTTATCTCCACTGACGATGATAGTAGGATATACCTCTATACCGTACTTGGATATTTCCTCCTCCGTGGCTTTGTTCTCCGGGATCTGGTTTAACGTGACCTCACCCTCATATTCCTGTAACGTGTTGGCGATAATATATCGCATGTAATCGCTGTACTCAGCGTCTTTCTTCGTGAAAAAATCAATTCTTACCATTTTTAAATAGTTTTTAATTTGTTAATAATTAAATCCGCTGTAAATATAGCGTTATCTACCTCATCTACACTCAACCTCCTCCCATCGAAATCGTTGGACAATAAATCTTTTACGATCTGATATCTTCTCAACTCCCAATCTATGTCTATATCAAAATTAAGATGCCTTACACAATCATAATTCAGCTCCTTACGATTCTTATCAAGGTACTTAACTATCGGGAATGGAGTACCATTGTCAATAGTACGTGCGATCACATTAATGTACCTACCAGTCCTTTTGTCAATAGCTTTTAATTTCTCGTCTACTATTATTTCTCCTGATCCTTCCATTCTATTAACCCTTTGTTATGTTTATCGTAATATAATAACGCTATGGCGTTCCAACAAATTTGTGCCAAATGCATCAGCCCTGTCTCCTTATCATATCTCTCGCCTTTCATGTACGCCGTCATATGGCGAAGTAAAGCCGCTCTATATCTCTCAAATCCATCAGGTATATTCTGCCATGAATTGTCGGCGTATTTCTTAGCCCCCTCCGTATATACCCTCACGATATCCTCTATCTCAGCCAAAGGAAGGAGATCCCACCGGAGTTTACCGTCGGCCCGGTCGTCCTTGCCGCTGCCGTCTTTCCCTACGAGCGGCCCGCTTTCCACCACTGCGTCTCCTATTTTTGGCTTCCCGAAATTCATCGCCTCATCTGCCGTCTCATCATCAATAAGTCTTAACTTGATAGCCCTTTTTAACGAGACAACCATCTCCTCATCAACCCAAATGGATTTATATGTCTCATCAAATAACGGTTCTATTTTCATCATCCCCGTATTGTCTGCGGTCTCAAGTACCTCAAATACCTCACCATCATAAACGACCTTGTCGTATTTGTTAAATTCCTCTTTCATTTTAAACTCCTTCGTATTTTAGGTTAATAAAATTCACTAAGATCCCTACATTCTGGTGTCTCTCCTGTCATAGAGTAAAGCTCACCAGATGATATCAGCCTCATGATATACACATCCTGTCATAACCTATTGTTTTTGATTAAAAAATCTATGTATTCTTTTATATCCTTGTTTCTATCATTATCCCAGTCAAATGTCTCGTTTATGAATTTGAAGTACGATACCGGGATCGAATGTAACATCCATCCACAATACTTCCCAAATGCCATTACCGTAGAACCAAGAGGATGGGGTGGTCTCCCTGGGATAGGAGCTGCGGTTACGCCCTGCGCCAGCCCTCTCCTTCGGTCTTTTTTGGCGGCTTTGATATCCAGATCCGTTTTCGTTACCTTATCTCCCATTGGGATATTAGTGATTAGTTTATCGCCGATAAACATCCCCCATCCATATCCCTTGTAGTTCTCTATGCTAAGACCCCGTATATCGCCGAATCTCGAAGAGTTATCGCAGCAGTCAACCACCATCGCACTATCCTTTCCATCCTTGATTCTCACGGCTCTACCAATGGCTTGGTACCATGTAGAGAACGAGAACGTAGGTCTGCCGAATACCACACAGTCCAGTCCGGGATGATCGAATCCGGTTCCGAGGGCGGAATAGTTGAACACCACCTGCGTCCCACCTGACTTGAACCTCTCGACTATAGTCTCCCGTTGTTTCTTTGGCGTGCCTCCGTGAACTACCTCCGCCATGCCAGCGCATATCTTGGCGTTTATCCATTCGGCGGCCGTATTACAGCTCTCAACAGAATCCATAAATACCAATATAGACTTACAGCTATTCTTTAATATCATCAATCGGCGTAAAATAAGGTTGTTTAAGCCATTTTTTCTCACCGCCTCACTAATTGACTCAGCCGTATATTCGGAGCCGTTAGAATTGAGTTTAAGGGCATCTCCATTGAAATCCCATGTCTCATATTTAAGAGGTGTCCAAAATCCTTGCCTTATCATCTCCTCCACCTGTATGACATGGATCAGGTTCTTAAAATATACCGGTCTCATTCTGGTTATGAAGTTAAGTTGAGAGTATGATACTTGTCCTATCAACATAGTTTTAAGTCTACATGGCGTGGCGGTAAACCCTATTACCTTGCTAGGCTTTAATTCGTTCATGAATTTCATGAACTCACTGTCTTCCTCTGGGCTGTATCCGGCATGAGCCTCATCTATCAATACGTTTCTGATTTCCATCTCCTTAAGCTGACCAACAACTTTCTTGATAGATCCTAACGTGGCATATATCATGTTAGATAGCTCTTTCTTGCCACAGGAAGCGGAGTAGATGGTAGCCGGTATGCCATACGACGTTATCTTGTCGTGGTTCTGTTGCAGCAATTCTTTTGATGGTTGTAAAATCAGCGTCTTATCTCCCATCAATCTAGCCGCTTCTGCTATCAGAAGTGACTTACCGCAACCTACAGGACCTACGATCAATACCGGATCATGTCTATCGGAGTTTATGTAATCGGAGATACTTTTAACACACTCCTCTTGATATGGCCTTAATTTATATGTCATCTCTGTAGTTATCAAAAACGTCTTTCACGTACTCTAGTCTTATCGCACATTCCCGGCCATCGTCCATTTTTACCATCAAAGTCTCTTTGGTCTTGCTTATGGCTATCACCTCTCCTATCCCTATCCGGGTATGAACTATATCACCTATCTTTACATCAAATTTACTCATGGTCCAGCCTTTTATTAAATTCTTCTATCTTGCTCCTGTCTGTCTCTTTGGTCATCTTAGCCTCTTCCTTGAACATGTCGTACCCTTCTCGGATATTGTCTCCAACCATATTCTCTATCATCTCCCTTAACTCATCGCTCCTTACGGCGAAGGATATCTGGAACGATTTACTTGTGCCTTTCATCAGGTAATCAATCTCCTTCTTACATTCTGTCATTAACCGATCCAGATTATCGAACTTAACGAACTTGGAGTTGCCATTGGCTTTTCTTACCCCATCCTTGAAATCCTCCAATATCCCGTTAAATACATCCGCCATACACATCATGGAATGTAGCCATACCAGCATATTGAATTTATATTCATTATCAGCGTTATTCATCAAACTCACCAAAGACTCGCTTTTTGTCAACATGATCTTCGATTCCCGGTCTACGATATCCTTTATCTCCTGCCGGCATTTCATGGCACCAACGAAATCCATTTTAGAATAACATTCATTTGATTTCTCTACCAATTTCCTAATATCCTTTCTAGACATCAGAAGATCCAATACCTGTTTTTCTCTTTCGTTTTTATCCATAATCATTTATTTATTGACACAAATATAATTAAAGCCTAGATATTTACCTAGGCTTTTTAATAAAGTTAATCTTTTTTATTCTTTCTTTTTGACTCATCCCAATCCGATGAATACCTACATGTGTTTTGTTTGTGGATTGAGAAATCGCACCAAAAACACAAGGGCTTGGGGCGGGGTTCAAGGCAGGCCGGCTGGCGTCCCATGAGGTAGCGCTTCTCGTACTTATACCCTTGTTTGGCATCGTCCCAAACGTGAGCTTGATAGCTATCTATTTTATTTGTCTCGAAATCATACATGTCAAGGAGAATATCGTTAAGTTCCTTGACAGATCTCTCTACTTTCTCCTTATCTACCTTCACGTTCTGATTGTCCAGCATGCGGGTAAAGAAATAGCTGCACATATCCGGCAATACCTTGTACTTTCTCAGTATGTAGAAGGCGTATATCGGATGCTGGAGATTATGAAGCAGCTTGTCTTCATCGAATAACTTTCTCCCGGACTTCCAGTCTATCGTATACATGGCTATCCTGTCCTTTGTCTTATACTCTCCACGCCAGTCCACCGATCCTATGATATGTACCTTATCGTACGTCACGCCATCCAAGGTAAGTGGCTTGGGTAGCTTATAGGGCAGGACGAAGCTCTCCTCCACGCCGGCCGGTCTCGACCCCCGGACCACCTTCTCCATTGGCGTAAGATCGGACCATCCCTTCTTATAATTGCCAGCAGCATCCCTCTCAAACAATCCTACAATCCATCTTATTAGCCTAGCCGCATGTTGCATGGATTCGATTTGGGATTTTACGCTATCAAAAGGTATCTTCTCTATATCAGCGTAGTAGTTGAATGCCTTGCTCATATCCTCATAAGAAGGTCTGCATCCGTTCTTGAAGAAATACTCCATCGTCTGGTGGATAACCGTACCATATGACGTAGCCTCATGCTTCTCCGTGGATCTGTGGCCCTCCACGTAAGTCTTATACCACTTATACGGACATTGGACAAACGTGTCTATCTGTGAGTAAGAAGCGGCTAAAACCTTCTCCCCATTTATTGTTTTACACAAAAGATGCGTCTCCGGGATAATCATCATCGAATATATTTAAATCAAGTGATATTCCATATAAATCATATGCCATATTTTGGAGGTGATGAAGGGATTTGATATATATCCCAGTATCACGATATTCTACATATACCCCAGTGTCTAAAATATATTCGCCTTCATTATTCCTATATATCGCTATCTCTTTTTTATGGCGGCAATCATATTCATCACGATCATCAAATCCCATACGATCCAACATCCTATCATTTAATTCTATAGGATAAGTGTTACACTCGTTACCATACCATTTTATTACCCCGTTATCAATCCTACGTTCAAGGATCAAACTACTATCATCTTTATACATATTGGTAATACATCCTATCCTCCATATATTACCATCCTCATCTTTTACAAGATTCCCTGTCCTTAGTTCCTTAGCTGAAATCATACTCATCCTCCTCTTTATAATCGTCATCGCAATCATCGACAAGAGGGGTCTCTAGCCCCTCCTCCCAATCATCATATCCGAAATCCATTACCTATCCTTAAAAAAGTTATATAATAAGTCTATAAACGCCCCTATCGTAAGCTCAGTGTAAGGCTTGATATTAAGCACCTCATCAGGTATGCATACACCTGTCTTTTTCTCTATCTCCATCACCACCTCTACATAATCCAAGGAATCCATAGCCATGTCAGTATCCAGCCCATCCTCGTTATCGATTTCGGCAGTATGGTTAAGACCCGTAAACTCACCCATCTTCTCAAATATCGTTTCCTTGACTATTTTTTCAACTTCTTTTCTTTCCATACTAAATTGACATTTTTAATCTTCTACCTAATTCTTTTTTTATATCTGATATTCTTTCGATGTCCATCTTAACATCTCCAGTAATAGTATATTCCTTATCCATCTTCTTAGGAGGATCCGGCAACCGGCTTACGGCGAACAACCATGCCAGCTCCTTGTTCTTATTCTCCCTAAGATACAGATCGGATGTCATGCCATACATCTTTATAATCGTATCGAATAACGTTGATTCCGATAAGCTCATATGTACGCTATAGACATTTGACGGCTTCCATATCAAGTTATCCAACCTCATCGTATATTCACGTTTAAGGTCTATATGGGATATTACGGCCCTTACTATAGGCCCTTCCTTGAAGTTGGTGTTAGCCACGAACCAGATAAGCCTTTTCTCTACCTCCTTGATAGCTCCTGTATCCTTACCCATATCGTTATATACCCCAACAATACGGTCCCGGATCCCCTCGACCTCCGGTGTCAGGCCGGGCGTCTCTATCAGCATCAGCAGCGACCCTCCCCTTGGCGTTATCTTCCACTTCCCATTCTTCTGAAGCTCGATATAACCAGACGCTTTATAACTATCTATTTTCTCCTTTGGAATGGTGTTAGCCATCTCCTCTTTTTGCCGGATCATCAAAAGATATCCAACATCAGACATCGTTAATCCTGATGTCATCATCTGCTCGAAATTTATGTACATAAATGAATGAATTAAAATATTGATCTTAGGTGATTATATATCGGTTTGCACTGATATAATTTGACGCTTCAAGGTCCCGGCCAACGCCAGCGACTCCACGTCCCCTACCCGGTTCACCACCGGTGACGTATCTTATTGGATTGGTTAACATCTTAAGGTCTTCTGCTTTCGATAATCTCTTTCCCTTTTTCATATTGTTTTACTGTATAAGATTCATTAGCCATACCAACCCTACCAACTGATATGGATTGATTTATTGATTGATTAAGATGCCCTATAACCGACATTTTAGCCCTAACCGTATTGGCGCATCTTAGAAGGACTCGATAATCCTCCAACGCCCTCTCGTATCTTACGTCCACCCTAGCCCTTTTATCGGCGTCAGTCATGCTCTTACATGTCCCGTCCTCCCTCAGGCTTATAGCGATCTTGTCCCGTATGATTCTGATATCATCCTCGGCTATCACCAGTTCGGCGTCAAGAACCCCCTTGTATGAGCTAAGAAGATCCTCCACCGCCACAACTTCCCTTTTTAGGTTCTCCAATTCCAATATCATTGAGTTGTCATTTATCCTTTTATACTCCTGTACTTTATTGGATACCTCATCACAGATACTCATGATCTCCTTTTCCCGTTCCCGGTTTATGATATATCTAATGCTGTATTTAGCCATTTCCTTTAACGAGGATATAATTTCCTTTATACCCATCTTATCCTCAACCGACAATACGGTCTTCAAGAACATTTCCAGCACCTTTATCACTACAAGCAAGTAATTATGTCTCAATCTCATGTCAATAAGGTGTTTCGTCATGTACTACATTGAAATCATCGCTAGGCGGTATATATTGTTGCTCCAATGGAACACAGGGAGGTGGGGGCGGAAGCGTCACTACGGTCGTATCCGGCTTGCCACTGCCCACAGGGGCATCCGAGCCTCCCGGTCTTTCTTGGCGCACCACCCCTCCATCAGGATAATATCGCTCATATCCTTTCATGATATCTACATGTATAGCGTCAATCTCCTCCAATGACCGTTGACGGACCTTTACGATATGATGGAATAATAATCCATCCACACGGAAGGATCGTCTTGACTCGCTCTTGAAACGTTCCAGATTAGGATACCAGCCTTGAGGGAATTGCATGTATGATGAATAGCCGTATCTCTTTGGGATATTCAACGCTACCATAGCTGTACACAATTGCCCCAATGTATCTGATTGATAAAAATCAGATTGCTTTGGCATATGATCCTTTGGATCCCGCCGTCCTTCGATATCGCGATTGAGTTGGGATATTATAAGAAAGAAAATATTAGGAAAAGTCCTTTTAGCTATATTGCACATGGTTATCAACGAGTCGATATTCCTTTTGGCATCTCCTGAACCTTGTATCAGGGCCGTATGATCTATAGACACGAATACCATTTTTTTATCTTTGTTTATTGGCATATACTCATTCCATAGAAAGTTTTGAAGCTCATCTACGGTTGATGGTTTAGGGATGTATGTTATTCTGCTAGAGTTCTCTTCCTTGAGGCATCTCTGCATTTCTTTTACCTCATCTTCTGACATCTCGTTAAGAAGTATATCCTGTATGTCTTTCCCCATTTTTTTTGATAGTGAACGCAACATCAAATCTTCTGGGTTCATCTCAAACTCACATCTTAACCATACATAATCATCTGCCTGTGGATTGATATTGACATTCATCACATTGCTCATGATCTTTTGCGCCAAATAAGATTTGCCCACTCCGGGCCTAGCGCCGATAGCCACCGCATGTTGTGGGTAGAACCCGCCCAGCAACGCCTTGTCAAGATAAGCGTATCCAGTATGAGCCGGGAGAAGTTCCCCCGACTGATACTTTCTTATCCTCTCATAGGCATCCATGATAATCTCCTTGGATGACCTCCATATCCTATCCTCACTCATCCTCTTGCGTTTCTATCGCCAGCCGTATCGGATTTAGATCCTCTGTTAGCTGATCTTGATTTATATCTTAACCCCTTAGCCGTATGGCATAGATCCTTCCCCTTCCGATAAGCCTTACCCTTCAGCTTATCGGTCTTGTAGTTCTTGCGACCCAACTCCCGTCTCTTGGCTTTCTGCTCAGGACGGGCGTTGATCTTCTTATCCGTCTCGGCTTTCTTTCTTCTGGCCTCCGGATGTGTCCTGTAATATTCAGTCGATCTCCCCATCCTCTTCGTCCTCCTCATCATCAAAATCTATATTCTCTTGTATATCCAAATCCTCTTCCTTTAAAAAAGATGGATATTCCAATCCCAGACGCTTAATCATATACGAATATGGATCAGACGCAAATTCATCTGGTATCTCCCATGTGCAAGGGAATGTACCTATTACCTTTTTAAGTTTATCGGCTAATTCGCTACTCATCCCCATATTAACCATTTTATTATAAACTGTAGCTTCTACGCTACTCACATTGCCCCCAACATAAAAACCTGTTGGTTTGTGAACAAAATAAACTTTCTTCATTTTACATGTATTATTCATTTTATTAAAGGTATCCAATTTGATTCGATACTCAAATGTTCCATTATCATTAGCTCTAATGCTCATATTTATCCTTCTTGCGATCTCCATAACTCATATCCATATCACACACCACCGTATCGGTCGTGTCGTTTACCACATGGAACAGGAACTCCGGACATCCGTGGCAGGCGTTGCTCCCGATCGCCACCGTTCCGTGCCTAGGGCAAGCCTTCTTTACCATGGTTCTATCATATATCCGTATATGATTATCGCCATACTTTTCAATATATCTCATGGTATTAAGTAGTGATGGCAAAGACATCTTATATGGGGATACATGTTCTATTGGTATATCCAATTCACCAGATAGGCTTTTGTAAATATCCTGCACATCCCGTTTTGTCCTATACGCAAATATATTAATCTCAGTCATTACCATATCCATACTCCTAAGAAGATCCGGCTTAGCCAGCCTCCCCATCGGCTTCCCGAAAGGATCGGATCTCATCCAAGCCCCACACTTCTCGCACCCAACTTGCTTCCCCTCTACCGTATTTATCATAGTGGATGGGATCTTGCAGTACGGGCATACGGATCCGTTTAACATAGCTTTTTGAGCTAAAGACAGTTCTTTCATTCTGTTTCCTTTATTTCAACATTAAATAAGCTGCAATATCTATTGAAATTCCTGCTTTCTATTTCCATATCCTCCTCATACCTGTTAATTGATTTAATAAAATCATCGTAACAGTCCTTGCACATCCATTGATTGATTACCGCCACGTAATAGCCCACGGACGTAGGTCTGTTACACATATCGCAAATACCTAAGCACCCATATCTGGTAAACTTATCCATCATCTCCTGTCTTGTTATTTCAAGCACCTTGAATCCCTTGTAATTATCAACTACTTTTGCCATTGTTATTATTGTTTTGTTTAATGATAAAATAATCAGCTATATCCATTCCCTCATTTATATTGGGCTTTGATTCAAGAAAATCACTTATCTCGATATTCATCCCCCTCATATCCCTATCCACCACCTTCTTCCACTCGTTAAACGCCGATCCTTTGTCAGGATATAGGACTATTCTCCTACGTCCCAATGCCTCTATCATCTCCCTTTTCAACATATGGATACCTCCGCATGCCATGAAAAGCCTATCTGGATATACGATATTACAGATGACCGCCGTCTTCTCCGACTCAACTATATATACCGGGGCTTCCTTAGGATAGAAGTTGATAAGAAACTCACCGAACAGGCATTGCCTTAATAAATAATCTTGACCGTCGAGGATGTGAACCCAGCATACATGATCCATGGGAACCTTTACCCTCTTACCATCTGGTCCGTAATCCATTATCTTCCCGGTCCTTATCACCCAACTTTTATCAAGTTGCCAGAACACGCAGCATTTACCCCAATCCCCGAATCTCATCATCCCGATCTTATATAAGCTGAACGCTCTATTGGTATGATATGATCCGAATATATTGGATAGATAATCCTGAAGATCAGATGTCTCGAAAGGATTAAGCGTCTCAAACATCTTGCTTACCGGAATGCAGTTGGCTATATCCGGGTCTACGGGAGGCCTATACCTCCTTAATACTTTGTTTGAATCGGTAAAAAGATCATTGTTCCCAAGTTCGCTCCCTGTTGGATATTTAAAGTAACCACATTTATTTTTATGATCACACACCCCAAACTGCTCTCCAACGATCTGACCGGTGGTTACGTCCACGTACGGCGTAAAACACTTATCCTTGCCGCATTGCGGGCACGTCATCTTCCTCCTTGGCTTGCTATGATCCAACTCATACCGATGTACGCTCTTGTCAAACTCCCTGAATTCCATTATCCTCTCCTCTCACTCATCACTCTATATATATAATCTCTCAGCGACTCTTTTCTTATCAAACCATTCAACTCAAAATCACCCTCTATATCTAAAGATCCGATCCTTGACGTAACCGTATAATTGGTTTTCTCAAACTTATACTTACCTTGAAGATATACAACCGTAGCCATATTAAGTATAGGATTATCGGTTTGTCTCTTCAACTTATATTGACTTGTCTTAGCGGTAGGATCACCCGGAGCGAAGTTATATATCTCCTCTATCTCCAATATCTTTCCGTAGTTCTCCAGTATCATTCTTCTATATAGCTCAAGCTGGAAAGCGTACTCGTCATAGAAATTGCCTTTCCTGTTTGATTTGAAGTCCAATATAGCGAATATCCTCCTGCATCTCTTTATCTTCTTTTTCTCCGTCTTAGGCTGACCTTTCTTGGCTCCCGTCTTATAGAACTCTCCTGTCTCGACCTCTATCTCCACCATCTCCGGCTCGCCATCCATCTCCACCACTGCGTCCACCGAAGAAGCCACTTTCAATCTCCTTGACCTCAACATCTTTTCGATCAATACAGGTTTTACATGTCTTTCCTTGCAGAATATGGCAAATGATATCAGATCCTCTATCAGTTCATCAATGTTATCCACTAATATCCGCTCCATCCTATACTTGTCTATTCTTAGCTTGGCTTCCTTGACCACCTTCCTGATCCATGTCGGGATCAGCTTTATGTTAACCCCGGTCAGATACAACCCAAATAGATAATGCATGATAGTACCCAGATCAGCCCTGTAGTTAGCGTACTCATCAGGATCCTTACCCTTGAGCCTCATCTCATTCTTCCACTTCTCCAAGGCTCCGGACGTATCACAATACCCATTGGCGATATTGTTAGTGGCTCCATCGTATATGATAGGATACCCATCAACATCCATCTCATAATACACACGTTTGCCGGCGACAGTCATTCTATATAACACAGGTGTCGGGATATCCTTTATCCATTCAGCGGCATAATACTGTTGCTCTGTCTCCAGATCATACTCAACCTCCATCTCCTCATTAGGCTCGTTTTTAGGCTCTTCAACAGGCTTTTTCTCCTCGATCATATCTTTCTTTGGGATCGTTGACAAAACGTCTAATATGCCAAAGAAAGCGGTAAATTTAGGATCTGTATGATATGATCTTAATATTGGTAACGATGATCGCCAATAATATGATGACGCATTCTCGTCCATTGTCTTATTATGAACAAACTCTATTACAATACCATCATCCGTGATAACCACATGATGTTTTTTGGATAAACGGACTCTCATATCATCAAACGATTCTTGATCGCTTATGACTTCCATATCCGTGCCTTTCTTATATATCGTATCACTTATAGCTTCGTATCCAAGAGCTAGAAGTAATTTTTGTTTTCTTCTATCCATGATAATAATCTGGTTTTTAATTTACCATCCTCCTCGACTCTAGGTGCGAGATCCCTCATCCTTCTGGCTGCCAACAGCCATACGTCGCCAAACTCGTCCAAGAGCCGGCTAAAATCCATCGTATCTAATAGATAATCGAATCTTGTATGCTCATCAGCCGTCAAGTAAATAATGTTATCGTTATCCTCGGCGACCGATTTATATTTCCGTTTAGGGTATAAGTGGCATATGTTGCTTACCCCAGGACATGGTATATATGCGCCGGTAGCAGATCTTCTTATCATACTTAACTTAGCTACGTGGGCGCCAAAGAACACGGCTAGGCTCCTACCCCGGGGCTTGGTCTTCACCCGTATCGCCGTCCTCCCCTTTGGCGGTAGTTCCTTGGCCCTGCATACTTGGCATAACCCTTTGCTTCTGACAGCTACCATCCTCCCGCATCTCTCACACGGCAACATCCTGCCTCTCATGCTTTCTTTCGTTTATAATTCTTATTGAACTCTATAAGGCTTATGGCCCTATATCTTTTAAGCCTATCTATCTTACTCTCCGCCCAATCCTGATCCTTGAAGTTGATGATCGTATAAAATATCTGAGCCAGTTCCCGGATATTAAAGTTCCTGTTCTGTATTTTCTTATAGAACCCTGACCTGCTATATCCTAGTTTAGATGCCAGATAAGTCTTGTTAGATAATGTGAGGATACGATAAATCGTACCCTCCATCTTGCTTATCTCCATCAACTTCTCGGCGACGGATGATGTGGTCTCATAGCTAGCTTTATTGCTTACTATTCTCATGTTTCTCCGGATTCCTGATCTTACCATCAAATTCGTAGAAGTCCATCAGTTTCTTCTCCTCCTTAATACAGGTGACCACGAAGTCTGACATAGTCCCTTTCATACCCTCTTCGAAGTTCTTCTTGGCATGATCAAGGTCATTGGCCCGAACGATGTAGTTAAACGCCTTGCGTTTCTCATTGCCCGATTTCTCGTCTATCGTAATATAATCAGCCGTGACCTTATAGAACCGGTCTCCATCCATGGCAAATAATTCCGCTATCCGGAACCTCTTGATATCCACGCTAAACTCACCGGAGATAAACGGTTTCATCTCCTCTATGATTCTAGCTTCACACTCGGTATAAGAAAGAGCATCTACTAAATATTCTTCCTTTACCTTCTTCTTCATGCCGTTCTCGGCATCGGTCTCGTAAGAAACCGTACATTTAAACCAATTGTGCATCTTATTAATCTATGTTATTGTTAAACAACGGGTAATCCTTTATCCCCTCACGAATATATCTCTCCGTATCATCATCCACGTCATAAGCCTTCTTGAAAAATATCATAGCCTTGTCCGTGTCGTGATCCACCAACGGAAGATATTCCTTTACGAAAAGAACTTTAAGATGGTTCATATGATCAATCTTGCGCCTTACATCAATTACTTTTGACCATATCTTGGCACGGATTTCACCCATCTTTTTTACATTCTCTTTGTATTCGTTTACCTGATCTTTATACTTCTCCTCGATCTCATTGTTTTTATCCTTGACAGACTTATAAGCGTCCTTATATTCCGCGTCAAACATCGGAACATGCCTGATATTGATTATATCCAATTTACCGTATAACTCCTCATTGGACACGGTGAAATCATATCTAGTCCTGTATAGATCAAATTCACTTAAAAACTTAGCTATCTTAATAGCATCATTCTGATCAAGAACGGCTATACTCAAACCTTCTAAATAGTAGAAGAAATGTGATGGAGAAATAGGCTTATAGTCATATGTCTTCATGGTTGGAGGCTCATCTATGAACCTTACGCCTTCCTCCGCACATCTTGTTACGATCAATTTCTCTACCTGTTCGTCAGTAAGATTATATATCTCCTGATCGGTCATCTTATCAATTGTCTTCATCATCATCATCCTCCGACATCGTTATAGCCTTTGTAAACTTTTGTTTATAGACCTCACTCATAAGGCAGGCGAAAGTCCTATCATCCATACTAGCCATAGTATTGGCCTCTACCGTCAGATCCATCTCAATGTTCGTTACCGAGACTTCATAGTTACCATCATCTTCTTTATAGAAAATGACTTTGCCACCATACTCGAAACCATCATCTTCGGTCTTAACCATATCGATGATCTTCTCCAATTTCTTTACAAACTCACTCTTTTCCATATATATAATTTTTATGTGTCTACAAAAGTAGACATTTTGTTTTTGAATTAAATTAAATAAACATTATTAATAGTTAATACTATCCTTTCTCCTATCATTCATATTTATTCTTTGGTAATTATACCCTAACATCTGCTCCATCTTCTTTAACCCAATTAACCGTATCGCAATGCCAGCAATACCCTGTCTCAGAATCCTTTTTATGAGAATGAGAACCACATGTAGCGCACCAATAATTATCATCTATATTGTATGTATAACTTTTATCCTCATGCATCTTATTTATTCTAGCTACCCTATCTTTCAGCAGATCCTTTAGATAATGGCATTTGTAAGGCCTATTTTCTTCCCTTAATATATAAAGATCGATGTCCATCATACTCCCCATCCTGTCCGTGCACATACACTCGGCGGCATGACGTACGCTATCTTCCGGCATCCCCGGGACTATCTCCCGGATCACCGCCTCTATCTTCTTCTGGTATTCGGTATCTACCTTAACCACCAAATCCTCTAATTTATCTATTAAACTCATGATCTTTTTACTTCTTTGTATATGACATTTGTATTGTCTTCCCTATCTATATTACAACAACAAGAATACATGCAGTAATAACCCCTGTTATTAAATACACATCCATCACAACTGCTATCATCAATCTCTATTACCTCCAATTCTATTTTCTCCATGCCGGTATTATATTTAAATATACTACCTATCTTATGATATCCTATATCCTTCAAATACCTTATATGATTATTTTCGTTAAATAATCGGTTGATAAATACATCCATTTTATCGTTTAGACCATTTTTATCTAATAACCCCTCGCACTCATTTTTATTAAATCCAAAGGATATCATAAAATATTTTGCCATATCAAACCTTTCCAGTTCCACCAATTTTTGTATGCATAGCCATATTCCTTGTCTTATGCCTTCTTCTTTGGCTTCTTGCACTCTATCTCCCATATTATTTTGTATTAATTAAGTAACAATATTTCTCTTCGCTCTATTTTGATCATTGATGGATTATCGTCATGATCATACCAATATAGATACCATATACCTCCTCTATTGGCCTTCCACATCTTCCCTTCATATTCCCCCGATGGGATCGTTACTGAATATTCTCTAAGACCCTCAAAGGTTTGTTTGGTCATTAAAGCGTATTCCTCATCAATTTCTATGTATCTCCTATGGGGCTGTTTCCATAACATCCCACGTTTGTCTGTTATCTTAGGTATTATATTCTCTCCATTCATGATGCTTTGTAAATTATGTATTAACTATTGTATATCTAACACTCTCCCCATCTTCCCTTTCGCATCCCAAGCAACCTGATTTTGCGCAATCATATATATAATTTTCAAAAGCGCATCCCGAACATCTATCACACTTATCTACTCTTAATGTCATTTCAGACATACCAACTTTATAGTTAAAGACTTCCCCTATTTTATGATACTTAATATTTATACATATAGTATCGTTTTCACTTATGGTACTGCCTTCACTTATCATATTCTCACGTCCAAACATATTGTCAATAAACTTAATCATCTCATCATTGAATGATTCGCTTTCTTCTTGCAGCTTCCTACATTCATCCTCGGTCAATCCACAAGAAGATACCAGCTCCTCCGCAGCTTGCGTCCATCGCCCGTCGTGAGCCAGCTCCTGAACCGACAGCCATACCCCTTGGTTCATGCCCTCCATTCTTGCCTTATCTAAAATACCCTTATCCTCCATATCCTCGATCATTTAAATTCTTGTTTATTATAACAATCTCTATATCGTTTAACATTTTATCTTTTGATGTTTTTTCTACTGTTCTTGGAATGATATTAAAATCTTTATTGCTAAGCTTATTATCCACCATAATCTCAATCAACTGCTCTATGGTAAGCCCAAGCTCATTATGGATATAATTATTTATCGCTTTATATTCTTTACTTGTTTTTGTACTCATATTTATCCCTCCTATTCAGTCATTTTTTTAACAAAATTTTCCCATAACATATCAACATCATTGTAATGTTTACAACAAGCATTCTGGATTCTCTCTATCAACGGAATGAACCATAACTGAGTTATTCCGTAACGAGTCTGAATTATTCTGCATAGGTTTATTTTTATTATCTCCATGTCATCAATACTAGGAGATGTGTTATTATCATCACATCTATCTAATATTGTTTGAATTGTAGCCAAATAATGATCCGTATCTTAAATTGTTAATTATATTACCATCTCCCATTTCCCGGCGTAAACAGTATCTCCCCTGTCCTCACCCAATGATTCCAGTTATTTTTAAGTTCATCAATATCATACGCCTCAGCCGACTTACCGTTATCAGATCTTTTTATGACCGACATAATACTTTCCGCTTGCACGCTCCAATGACTATAACAGTCTGTCCCGCACCCGCACGCCGTGGCTCTCCCGTTATCGAACTCCCAGACCAGAGGCCGGAGGCCGCATCGTGGACACGGCAACCATTCCATTGGATTCTCCGGCTCCTCATAAGCATCAATACACTTGTACTTATATCTCTCTACCATTATGATCAACCATTACAGAATTGATTTAATCTTTCGATTCCTCATCTCATTCTTATCCTTGAACATCATTATCCTATTTACAATCCCCTCCGATTCCATGTATGTAGAGAATCCATGTATCCTTAGATATTGGATAGCTGATAATGATTTCTCCAATATCTCCCTATATTCCATATCTGTTTTAACTGCTTTCTCCATGATCTTTTCCCTCCATTTCTTCTAATATGACTTTAGCCAGATATACCACCTCACTTATCTGGTCGTAATAAACATCCACCCCATCAATTTTATCATTATCGTCATCATATCCATCGACCATCAAATTATCTTCCCCCGATAAATACACGGATGTTATAGATAAACAAATCAACCCGTTATCGGTAAAGATCCTTATTTCAGCCGGAAAATCATCTACATGGGTTCCGCTATCCATATCAAGATCAAGTCTCCCTGTTCTCTTGATCAAATCAACCATAGCTCCATAAGCTACTACGTTCGCATTTAATAGCATTTTATTTAATGCATTTACTCTTTCTACGTCCTTCATAATCTCTAACCCCTTTGTATTACATTGTTATACGTTATCCTATTATCTTGAATCAGTTTCATAAAATGATCTTCGGTATAAGCCAAAGATTCTCCTCTGTTAGCCCTCTCTATATTCTCACTCATCATCCCCATAGCCTGTATTAAGGCCGCCGAGGAGTTGGCTATCAATTGAGCCGCTTCCATTATCTTATTATCGTCCATAATCATATTACTTTAACTTCCTCGTTCCACAAATGTCTTTCATATACCATGGTTATTCCTATCAAAATCCCGGTATCTTCTCCCCAATATTCAAGTATTTGATTCCTGAATTTGTGACGCAACTCTTGCGTCTTTCCCTTATTCCTATTATAAGGCGAGAAGTCAGATAATCTTACTGTCTTCATATTCTATTTAAACTTTGGTAATTATATACAACCTTGCACCACAAAGCATGAGCGGACGCCCCGCTTCCCCGACCGCCTTACCCATACACGCCGGCTCCACCGGTAACGCCGCCCATGACATCTTGGATGTCTCTCCCGTAAATCTGATAGTGACAGCTCCACATTTGCATTTCTGTATAAACTTTATTTTTAATGATTTTTCTATTATCATACTGTTTCGTCTTCAAATACAATATCTATCATTCTTTCTAAAAGAATCTCCATTATCGCATCATCTACAGACATACCTCCAAGATGTCTCATGCCCCATCCCATCCGGCCTCGTAAGCCGCCATAAGCATAGGGGACTGAGCGATATCGATTGGCGCCCCTACCTCCTTATCCATCCGCTCCACCCCTAAAGCATATTCTTTGGATTCCATTTTCTTGATCATGCTTTGAACTCGAATTTAATCCCTTCTGGTAACTTAGAACGATCCACGTTATTCACGAAATCATCAAACTCTTCTTGTGTGATCTTTTCCCCATAATCACGCCAGTTGAAAGATAAAGTGTTCGTGTGATTATAATATATCACATTATCGGTTGACAATCCATAATCAAACACACAGAGCATTATCTTTTTATCTGTTTCCGCTTTCCTGATCACCTTATCGTATCGCTCACAAATTTCAGTACGCTTTTTCAACATCTTTGCCTTATGAGCTTCCTCCCTACGTTTTTCGATATTTTCTGCGGAATAATACCCGGCTTTAATACGCTCTTCAATAAGCAAACGTTCCTCGTCCGTTAGTGTCAGGGTAAATCTTTCTTCTTCTGGCTTATATGGATTAACCCATTTCTTTCCACACAGGTCTTCAAGTTCCGCAATAAGCTCGCCTGATTCACGTTTCCATCTATCCACAATCCCCAGATTGAAAAGCAGATACTTGAAATACATCTTATCATCCACCGCTTCAGATAATTTGGAATATTCCTTGTCTGATATACGTAAATATTCAATAGCCACAGACTTATCGCTATTCTTTATGTGATACATGCCATTTTCCACCGGATACATAGGAGCACCATAATGATTACAACAATGTAATGGTATAAACTTCGCCAATTCCGGACAATGTTTCGCAATCTCATCGTGGCAGCAGCCTCCCATATACTCTTTATATATCCCATATTCGTTTTTCCAACGAATGTCAGCGGTTATACTCCAATCACACATATTGTTATGACAATCATCATCTAACGATATCGTGACTGTTATTCTGTATTCCCTTTTGTTTTCTGTAAAGAATTTTGTACTTAAAAAAGTTAGTTTATTTGCAGTTTTCATATTTTTATGTTTAATCGTTTAACTTATGAAAAATAAAATCGGCACAATTTCATGGAAGTGTTCCTGCATCATTATATTGATAGAACCCTTCTGTTTCCCAATCCACATCTACCGGATAGCCATCTGCGATGTTCAAGAAGTTTTTTATTTCTTGACATTCTTCTTTACATAATCCAGTATAGTCATCATTTATCAGAGCGCAAGCCCAATAAACTGGAAGCCTGTATCTTATTACCTCTATATTCATAATCTCATCAATTTACAAATTATCAATACTAAAAAAAACTCCAACAATCTATTACAATAAACTCTCCTACTCCATATTCCACAAGTGACTTAAGTGATTCTATCCCATTACAGTAATAGAAAACATTATCATTATCATCATCATTGATGCTTAATGATAATTTTATTGTCGTTCTTTGATCATCCCCTGTGTCTTTCCATACGATCTGACATTCTACGTATTCAGGTTCTTTCCCATTCTTTTTAACGAACTTGAAAAACATAGAATCAATATCTTTCTTGACTCTATCTACATCCGTTATCACTACCTCTTCCTTGCAATCCCCACAATTAGCATGCATAAAAGATTCATCAAGATAATCTATTATTTTCCCGGTGTTTGGATTTACGATCGCTTCACAAGCAATATTTGTTCCGCCACACCTTGTACATATTACTTTCATACTATTTCATTTAATGATTCAACATACACATCCCCATTCTCATAATAAAGTTGATCTTCGTACTGATTATGATGAAGCTCTTCACGTATAGCGTCTTCGTTATCAACCCAATATTCATATTCTTTATGCCATAACATGAAGAAATTATCATAACATTGTCTCATCAGATCCTCTAAAGAAAAACCCTCCGGATAAGTACACCATGCATTGTAATAATCAATTATAGGTTTCAGGAGATAATAATCATAACACATCCCTGTTAATGGACAATTGTCTTCGTATCCCAATATTACCCGACTGCGTCTGTACTTGTAATTATATTTCCCATCTATATATTTACCTTTAGAATAATATTTACCTTTCGTGATATGTGGCATAATGTTGTTATTGATATACCTGAACAATAATTTACCGCATAGATTCTCAGGGAATATATCACGACGATAATCTGTAGGACGTTCATAAATAGGATCTTTGTATTTAAACTCATAACTAAAATCATATCTCTCGTATCCAACTTCCCAATCATAAACCTCAGTATCTGTCATATCCTCAAAGGCTTTCATTGACTTTTTATAGTCTACGCTATAAGCATCCATACATTGCTCCATTACATTCCAGCGCTCACGCTCTATGATCTTTTCTTGTGAATCTTTTGACAGCTCATCAAATTCATACAGTTTTAATACAATCTCTTTCATAATTCCTCCTCTTTTAATATAACTAGATCCCTAATGTCAATCGAATGACATACGTACCTCCTTATGTTCACGTTTAGAGATATGATTGTAGCTATTCTCACGAACCGCCACAATCCCGATTTAAGTATGATTAAATAATTACAAAATCGATAGTAATTCATTGTAAAATCATAGAATTATTTGTATATTTGATATATTAAATGAATTGATAATGAGTCTAATAAAGCGTTCATATAAATATCGTATGTATCCGAACAAAACACAAGAAGAACTTCTTGCAAAAACATTCGGATGTGTTCGTGTTATATGGAATGCTTGTGTTGACTCATTTAACTCATACGATAAAGAAACAAACCCTAATCCGAAATTCCCGACAAAGTCGGATCTTGTTATTGAAAAACCTTGGTTAAATGAAGTATCGGCAGCTACCTTACAGCAGAAGCAACGGGACTTTATCGAGTTCTCCAGACAGTACTTCAATAATAACAGGAAAGAGAAATTCGGTAGACCGAATTATAAAAATAAACATGACAACCAGTCGTTTAGGTTGCCATTCCCGAAGTTTAAAATAGCTGACAATAAGATCCGTATCGAAAAGATCGGATGGGTTAAGATTGTTATTGATCGTAAAATCCCGGATAACGCTTGTTTTATCTCCTGTACCGTTTCAAAGAACCGTGCTGGTCAATACTTCGTATCAGTTCTTGTAGAAACAGAACAGTGCTACAAACAGAAAACCGGCAAAACAGTCGGAGTTGATCTTGGGGTAAAAACATTGGCTACATTGTCTGACGGAATATCTATTGAAAATCCTCATTTTCTTCGCGATAACCAAGCGAAGTTAAAAAGGATGCAACGACATTTATCAAGAAAGAAGTTAGGAAGTAATCGAAGAAACAAATGCAGGCTAAAAGTATCAAGACTTCATTGTGATATAGCCAACAAGCGTTCATGGTACATGCATAATTTGACCATGATGTTGGTAAATAATTACGATGTTATCTGCATTGAAGATCTAAATGTTTCCGGTATGCTACAGAGCCACAAACTTGCCGGTTCTGTATCTGATGCTTCTTTCTCGATGTTCCGTAACCAGCTTGAATACAAGTGTAGGTGGTATGGTAAAGAACTGATTGTTATAGATCGTTTTTACCCATCATCAAAAACATGTTCAAGATGTGGTTGGAAAAATAAAGACTTGAGGTTATCGGATCGAACATTTGTTTGTAAAGATTGTGGTTTGGAGATCGATAGGGATCTCAACGCCGCGATAAACATACAAGCCGTAGGAGTTGATACGGCTATACGGACGCAGAGCAGCGAGGTTACGAACTGCGATGAAGCGTTTAGGATGATATAGTGGAATTTCTATATTTTACTATGAAATCTGCAACTATTACATTAAACAACTCGTTTAGCCTATCTATCTCATTTAAGTACTCATCTTCTTTATCAAACTTAATTTGAGTCCCATTATCCAAACCAAAGGACAGGGTGAAGGATATAACCCAGCCCGATCCGTCCACGGTCTGCCCCTTGGGAACCCAAGACATCACCGCCTTCTTGGATATCCACCATCTCCCTATCTGAACGAAATCAGGATAGTTGTCCATTAAATATACCATCTGACTAGCCATCTTATTAACATCATCAAAAGGCACTATATGATACTTGTTTCTTATCCTGACCTTCAAGAAGGGGTTATCCATATTATATGCCGCAAATGCTGATATCACGGAACTAGGATATCTAACTCCTTTTATTATCACCCATTTCATATATCACCCCCTTTTTATATAACATAAATTCATTGGATAAAATTTATCCGCGCTCTCTTTTCCGTCTCCGCGAAAGTTAGCCAGCCCGCATGTCAGGATGCTCACAAGGTTATCCACCACCTCCAACTCGCTCGATTTGAACCACGCCAACTGACTGTAAGTTTCACCTATCCATATTATACTCATTCTCCCGTCCCGACTGACCTCCTTGACCAGCCCTATATGGTTTTTAGTGTCCTTAATCACATTTGATTCGTCAATATTTGTAAGCCGAACAAAATCCATCGGTCGTATCATTTTATTCTCGTCCATGTCCTTATCCTCCTATATTCTTTTTATTTTCTCAATTTACGCTTAACCTCTTTAACATATTTAGCAGAATGCAATCCCCTATGCAATCTTATAGCCCGATCTATATCCTTTTTAGGATTATGGTGAGATTGATATATCTCGAACATTTCCCTAGCCTTGACAGGATTTGTCCTATCATCGTATCTATACCGCTTCTGCTTCCGTTTAAGGCGCAATATCCTGTTAACCTCATCTACATACACCTTTTTCATCTGCCACCTCCCTAAAGCCCCTGAAGTGGCGTTGTACGCCCGATCGTCGTTCCTTGACTCCACGAAAGATATGGCGGCCGCCAGCTTGTCCCATACCCGTGCCTCGATCACGGCCGGCTTCGGGGCGAGGGGCATGCCTCCGTTCCCTTTTGGCGGTGTCAATATTATCATCGCCGTCACGAGTAAGTATCTTATCATATTTCCTTGTTTTTATAAAATTCCTCCCCAAATTTCACGTTATCCACATAATCCTCCATACACTCATGAACAATTATATGAATATCCCCCTCCGTATATGTTACCTCTGACATCAGCCTCTCATTAGTCATCCACCAAGAATAGCTATCAATATGCCGTATCTCGAATCCATGATCATGTAATCGATGCATAACATTGTATCTTAAATTCCTATCCATCATCATGCACTCATACACGATATATCCATTGATACTTTCGTGAGACCTGCCGAGCGTATAAACATATTTACCCATCAACTTATACAACTCCCTTGCCACAGGATTCGGGATCGCCTCATCCATATCAAAATCCCCATCTGGATCAATAACCCACTCTACATCCCGCTCATCAATACAAGCCCTAGGCATTCCTATCGTCCGTACATAAAGGCGTGATCGGTAATCCTTACTTAATACCGTCCCGATATACCTTTCCCATTTGGCATATCCTATATTATGGCTGCCGGTTATATTAAACACAATTTCAGCCCCTATCTTAATTTCATCCATATTTAAGATATTTATATTATTTGTTATCCTTTTTATACAAAAAGAGGATATAATGGCATAATATTATGATATCAAGACACAAATACGTTCTTTATCATATTATCATACATACCCTCCATGCAACGTTATTCACGGCATTATATCGTATATGATGCCGCATACCATAAATACGTCTAATCAATCCTCTTTTAAAGGCTTATTGCCATTTAGGTAACTAGCTATGCCTAATATTTTCGAAATAAGGGCTTTTTTAGCCTTATACTCATCGTTTATCCCTATTATCGCATATTTGTATACTATCCCATCCTTCGAGACCTCCACGCCCACGTATTTAGGCGCAACGGAATCCCTATGTAATACGATAAACGGGCTTTTGCCGTCTAGCTCATTTATCAACTGATTAAACTGTCTCCTCGTCATCTGATAGTGATATTATTTCTATGTTGTAAATACGATCTCTCTTTACCCTTATCTTCTCGCATAGCTCATCGAAGCACTTATCTTCTTCTAACTTATCAACATAATATGATACACTTGATTTAGAGCTTCCTTGAAGATATATATTCCCTCTTATATTCTTTGAGAAAAAATTAGGCAAGACCATCTTTTGTCTCTTATCTTTATTATCCATGTAAGATATAACAACAACCCACAACTCTGGCTTCCGTTCTTTTACCGATAACATAAGATCA
>ENA-OPSV01000015-OPSV01000015.1-human-gut-metagenome-genome-assembly--contig:-NODE-15-length-129250-cov-2.815163_pt1 | contig 129250 bp, 134 predicted proteins | sample MGYA00241460_ERZ501912 | MGnify/ENA primary metagenome ERZ501912 (study PRJEB25962, sample SAMEA2042402) | human gut metagenome | biome: human gut; feature: human-associated habitat; material: faeces...
GATTTAATTAAATCAACTTTTTCCTTGTTTTCATCTTTCATGTTCATATAAGTTTCCTCCTTTTCTATTTATTTACTTATTAAGAACACGAAGAATTTTCACAATGGGGAATTTTTTAAAAATTTTTTATTTTTTTCTATTTTTGCTTAAAACTTTAAATATTAAAAATTTTATTTCTTGTTGTAAATCCTCATCAAAACTTCCACTTACCACAGAATTTTTATTTATTAAATTTTTGTAATCTTCAATTATTTTTAAAATTTCTTGATCTGACAAATCAAAATTATTAAACATTCTACATTCCCCCATTTATTAGTTTTTCTGCAATTTTTCTATGAGCTTCATCTCTATATTTTCTTATAGTTTTTCTATCTAATCCCATTATAACAGCCGTTTCATTTATAGATTTTTGCTTTTTATATAAATAAAAAAGCACCTCTTTTTCTCGTAAAGATAGTGCTTTCACAATATTATATAAACTTGGATTTGAAAGAGTTTTTTCAAACTCTCTTGCTGATTTTACTTCTTCTTGGCATTTTTCCAAAACAGCATCTAATACAGATTCTTCCCCTGCAGAAACAATCTCATCAACAAACATAGATGTATTGTTAATGTAATTATAATTCTTTTCAAAATATTTGTTTTTAGCTGTCATAACAATTCTTTTTAAATATAATTTTTCCTCCTTTGATAATTCCTCTACTAAATAGTCTTTTCTTTCCATTTATCATTCTCCAATCTTTTTAGATTGGACAAATGTCTGAAAATCAAAGAAAGCTATTAACTTACCAAAAAATTATATCTTTCTATTTTATTTCTTATCCACTCATTTTCAAAACCCCCTATATTATAAAAGTCTGCAAAATTAAGCCAATATATTATTCACAATTTCTTTTGATTCCTAAAATTCATCTATTGTGCTCTTAATACACTTTCCTTAACTTTACAGACTTTTGTCCTAGCAGAATGATACTATGCTTTTTCTTAGTTGTCATAAAATCTACACAAATACACATAAATATACAAAAATAAACATTTTAGTTTATATTATAGTTATACAACCAATGGTTAATTATCTTTTAATATGGTAAAATTTGTATGAATATTCATTATTAGGAGGGTCTGGTTATGGTTAAAGTAGCCGTTACTAATGATAATGATATTCTATATAACAGCTTATCTAATGCTTTTTTGCAAAATGAACTAAATATCGAACTAATAAAAGTACCATATGAAAAATTAGAACAAATAATTTTTCATAACAAAGCAAAAGATCAACTAATAATATTGGACTCTGTTACATCAATTACATTTTGGACAAATGTATTGACTAACGCAATCAAGAAATTAGATGCTAAAAAGACGAATATCATTATTTTGGTAATCGATTCTAATAGCTTATCCAATATTAAATATGAAAAAAGCTTTTCCTTAATCAGGAATAATTCTACAAATCTCCAATTATTAGATACAATTAACATTATATCTAATTCATTAAAAGAATGTCTTGGAATCGAAAAACAAGTAGATGATATTTTGTGGAAGCTTGGTTTTACAAATTATTTTAAAGGTAGTAAATACATAAAAGATGCAATTTTGTTAGCTTATGATAATTCAAAATTATTACTTGATATGAATAGTCTTGTACAAAAAGTTGCTGAAAAAAATAGCATTGATAATGCTAATGCTGTTCGAACAAATATGGACAGGTCATTAGGAAATATGCTTGATTATATTGATTCTAAAATAATTTATGAAGTTTTTGAAGATTATGATGGTAGAACGATTAGCTTAAAATATTTTATTGACTTATGTATTAGACATTTGAAAAAAATTAAGATATGCTGTTAGAAAGAAATAGAACTACTCTCCGAAAAAGTAGCTCTTATTATAAATATTGTATAAATAAAATTTTCACATCCTATTATTTATACAAATATCTATTTTTATATTTTTCATTTTTCTTGATTGAAATGTTGCCAAATTTAATAGGAAACAAACAATAACTTGGAATAATGAATATAAAAAGAGAAGAAGATTCGTCAGTTCTTCTCTTTTATATTGTAATTTATCTTTCTGATTAATGTGACACATTCTTTTCTAATTCATTTACTCTCTCTTCTAATTCCTGAATCTTAATATATATTTCTTGATTTTGTTGAGCTTGTTCTAGTACATTATTAAGATTTGATTTTGAAATTTGCTTTGTATATGAATATAATTGTATTACTATAATTATAAAAATTAATAATCCTATCACTATTGCAGATTTCAATATAATTTTTTTCTTTTTTTCATTACTTTCGTTCAATTTAAATAGATTTTCTTCTGCTATTTTATTATAATTTTTCATATCTATCATCTCCCCACTTAACAATTCATTTACACTTATTTTTAATTCCTTGCATAAATCTAGCATTATTGATGAATCAGGCATTGCTTTTCCATTTTCCCATTTTGAAATAGCTCTATCTGTTATATTTAATTTTTCAGCTAATTGCATTTGAGTTAAGTTACTATTTTTTCTACATTCAGCTATAAATTTTCCAATTTTAATCTGATTCATTTCATTTCCCTCCTTTAATTAATTATAAAATATTGTCATCTAAAAGTCTACAAACCATTGGTTGAGTGTGGGGATTTCTATATCAAATAATAGTTGAGTAATTATATTTTCCTAACAGAATGTTAGTTTGTAATTTATTGAATTGTATATTCTTCTATTTTAGTAGCTATTGCTATCTAGTATCTTTTTTTGTAACAAAATCTCAAGTATTGTACAAGAAAAATTAGTAATCAACACTATAGTGAAATTTGTTTTATAACAATTTTCTATATCAGTAATATATTTTTTTACATCATAGTTTTCGGTACTATTTTTCTTCTTTTCATTGTTAGATAACCACTCAAATCTATTTCCTAATACAGAATTGAATTTAATTTCATTATTATATGATATAAAATAAAAAAATGTCGTAATACAGAAAAATATAATCTGTGTAATAATAATTGCTTTCATCACACTATTTATATCTTCACTTCTCAATCTATATTTTTTAAATATTAGCATTGAACTCAAAATTACAACCAGTGATCCTGCTAATACTATTGCAATAGAAAAAAACAAAATTTTATATGACAACTCATTTGCTATATTATAATAATTTAATATAGAATTTATTGAAAATTGTTCTTCTTGCATTGCTTTTGACCCAATATCTGTTATAATATAAATTCCAATACGATAAATGGTAAATGGAATTAGAGATAGTATAACATATTTTTCTATAAATTCTCCTAATATTTTTCTTTTTGGTGTCGCTACTTTACCATATATTTCTTCCTCTAAAATTTTTGACATAAGAAACTCCTTAATATGTATTTTATTTATAAATTCATATTACTATTTTATTTTTACTCATCCTATCACAAAAGCAGATAATTATCTGCTTTAAAATCTGTAATTTATTGTTCATTCTCAGAATCCAAGATTGATTTTACATACAAAAATATTATTGTTTCAATTAACATTTGAAATAAACATATTCCTTTAACTGATGTTCCATTTTCACACATATAATCCATTATTCTATCTGACTGAGAAGCAATTGTTTTTTTTTCTAAATGAAAATAGTTATATAATTGTAATTCTCCGTCTCCTAGTTCAACCTCAAATCTAATTCTATTAATTTTATTTGGATCATCGCAGAAATTTTCAATCATTTCATTTATTTCTGCTCTATTTTTATTATTTACAACTATTTCAAAGTTTGGTACAAATAAACTTCGAAAAAAATCAAATAATGTAAAAACAAATAAAATGCTTACTACTATAAGTATTAATACACATATTATTTTCTTTGTTTTCATCTCATAACTCCTCCTACAATTTATTGGTATTTTTATATCCATATCTTTTTTAAAGAATTTTAGTAGTTAATATTTTTCTTATAATATTTATTCATAAAAATTTGTAAATTATTGTTCTTTTTCTATCTTATCAATAGAAAAATAGTAAAGCATCATAATTAAAGAGATTACTAATCCAATATAGAATTCAGGAAAAGCAAATTCTATACTATTATGAATACTCATTTTTCCAGTTATATTCATTATGTGCCAGGTAAAAAATTGATATATTTCTGAAATTACAATTCCAATTGTTCCTAATGCACCTAATATTTTATTTGTCTTTTTATTTTTAAATAATCCCCATACCCCAATAATAAATAATAGTACAGATATAATTCCAATTGGGTTAAGCAAGTTAATCAATCCACTAATCTCCTGTACACCTTTCTTTCCTCCATATTGATTTAATAACATTGGTAATAAACTAACTAAAAATGCTATTGTTAATTTAATTTTCTTTTTCATAAACTCTTCTCCTTCTAACTATTGTTTTCTAATAAGTTACTATTTTTTATTGTCTACCAGTTTTTTTCTTCCAGCATATATAGTAAAAACTATTGTCGTAAAACTTATAAATATAGAAATTTCAACCATATCATTATAATTGAATTTATGATGTTTGCTTAAATATTGATATATGTAATAAGATTTTTCATTTAAATATAAATTAGTAGATTTAATTGAATTATCATCATAATGTAAAGAAAGAACTGAATAATCATTTAACCCTGCACCACTAATTTCAATTTTTCTTATATCCTTCGATTTTTCAATCTTTATATTATCTTTTTGTAAATTTTCTTCAATAACAGCTATATTATTTTGATCAACATTTAATTCATAGTTTACTCCCCAAAAAGTAGCACAAAAATCAATACCAAAAATAATAATTGGAGAAATAATCAATATTATTTTTATAAAATCAAAAAATCTTTTCCCTTTCATAAAACAAAACTCACTTTCAAATTTCTATTTTCCTACTAAACTCCTAAATTGTAAGTTGTTGCACTAATCTTCAATTACTTCTATTGATTTTATTTTTAATTCATCCAAAGGTATATTTGAATTTTCATATTGTACTTTTACAATTTTTCCTTTTTGTAAATTTCCTATTATTTCAGTATTCTCTGTGATATATGCTTTTACTGCAAATGGAAAATTATAACTAGTATCAGAATGAGTATCATCTTCTAAACTATATTTTAAATACACATATCCTGATTCAGTATACTCATCACCAATAGTTACAATTGAAGAATATGTCCTTTTCCCTGTTAATGCATCTCTTTTCATTTGATTATAGTCGTTTGATTTTAAAACAATAATTGAATTATCTTTAGTATCAAAATCATTATCTCCCATGCTGTAACCTTTTTTACTTAAATCTCCACTACAAATCAATATATCTCCTTCTTGTATATAACTTGTATCATATTCTTTCAATGTAAAATAATCTAAACATTTTTGATTTTTATTATTAATATTTGCTCTAGTATATTCTTCCATTTCAAAACCAAATTTCCCAAAATGTTGTCCATTAAATATATAAATATATCCATTATGATTTAGTTCCACTATCCCTTGAATAACTGTATCTTTAATTACTTCTGTAATTTCATCTTTTTTAGACATATCATATATAATGTTTCCTTCCTTATCATAAATAACAGAATACTTATTAGAATTTTCTGTTTTTTCTGATTTTTTATCTTTATAAAAAAATACTACACCAAATAAAAATATTACTAATATAGTACAAATTACAAGAATAATAATTTTTTTCTTCATATACAAACCTTCTTTCTACAAATCACTATTTTTCTAACTAATTACTAAATTGTAATTTATTAGTTTATTAGTTTTTTACTATTATATTAAAATTCTAAATTTGATACAAAAACAAATATACCAAATCCTAGTATAGTTATAAAAATTGATAATATTAAATAAAGAATTATATTTAAATTTGCTTTTTTCTTAACTTTAAAATTTAATGGTAATAATAGTAACAATAATGGTATTATAGAAAGTATGTAACATACATAAATATTAGTAATGTTACTTAAATATCTTATAATAAACATTATCGAAAGGAAATATATTGTCCCCCCTAAAAAACCAGTCATAAAATTATATATTTGAGATACTATCAATAAATATTTATCATCAAAATTATATTTCAAAAAAATTATAAGTGTCAATACACTAATTATCCATATCAATAGTGCCAACCAATAAATCATTACATATCTCCTCTACAAATTACTATTTTCCTAACTAATTACTAAATTGTAATTTTATGATTTTTTATTGTTTTTATCGTTATTTCTATGAGTAGATGATAAGCATAAGTATGCTGATCCTAGACATAAAAACACTACTCCTGTACTAGTATTTTTATCAATAAAGTTTATGATAGATACAATATAAAAAATTATTGAAGCAACCAGAAAGCATATAAAGTCTATCTTTTCTTTCTTGTCTTTTTGTTCATTGTTCATTTTTACCTTGTATGATATATTTAATAACTTAAATAGACCATACACTCCTTTCTTCATTTATTTTTATATTAATATTTAGTATAATCTAAATGTGGTAACTGTGGACTTTTGATTTTTCTTATAGCTTTGACTATTTAAGGGAGTGTATTGCCACAGTTTCGTTTTTAATCATTTATTGGTTGGATAAGTCTTTGAACTTTTATGTCACGCAAGTTTATGAGAACGAACACTTGTGGAAAGTTGTCACAGTTATTAAATATTTTTGAAAGGTGGTTTTCACACATGTATTCTTATTTTGTTGGCATTGATATTGCTAAAAATACTCATTGGGCTTCTTGCTTATCTTCTGATGGAGAAATTATCTTAGAGCCTTTTTCTTTCTCTAATGATAACAGTGGATTTCAAAAATTTATTTCAAAATTAGAATCTTTAGACAAAACAAAGATACTAATTGGTTTAGAATCTACTGCTCATTACGGCGAAAATATCATTTCTTACTTGTTCAATCTTGATTATAATATTGGACTTATTAATCCAATTCAGACCGCTAATCTTCGTAGGTCTAATATCAGAAAAACTAAGAATGATAAAGTTGACACCAAAATAATTATCAAAGCTCTAACTTTAGGTAATTACTCTCTCATCACTTCTAGAGATATCAACAATTTAAAACTCAAAGGCTTATGCCGTTCACGTCGTAACTTAGTTACTATGAGAAGTAAAGCTAAAATTCAATTAGTATCTTACTTAGATCAAATCTTTCCTGAACTTGCACAGTTCTTTAAAGGAAATCTTCATCTAAATGTATCATACCAATTATTGAAAGAATATTCAAGTCCTAAACAAATTTCTTCTTTGCATTTGCCTAAACTTTCTAATATTCTTCACGATAATTCTCATGGTAGATATAATAAACAAGATGCTATTCGTCTTCGTGAACTAGCTAAAAACTCTGTTGGTATTGATAATCCCAGCTTATCTTTACAAATTAAACATTCCATTTTGCAAATTGAGCTTTATAATGAGCAAATTGCTGAAGTTGAAGCTCTTTACAAACAAATTTTAGATGAGATGAATACTCCTATTTTAAGTATTCCTGGTATGTCTTACAACCAGGCTGCTGTTATTATTGGTTGTATTGGTGACATTAATCGTTTTGAACATTCTTGTCAACTTCTTGCTTATGCTGGATTAGATCCATCTGTTATTCAATCTGGTAACTTTCAAGCAAGGTCTACTCGAATGTCAAAACGTGGCTCTGGAATGCTTAGATACTCTCTTGTTTACTCAGCTCATAATGTTGTTAAAAACAATAAAACTTTTAGAGATTACTATGAACTAAAACGTTCACAAGGAAAATCCCACTATTGTGCTCTTGGACATGTTGCTCATAAATTAGTTCGTATCATATTTAAAATGTTAAAAGATAACGTTGCATTTAACCTAGATTAACTAAATATTGATTTTTCAATGTATTCAGCCGTTTTTAAAAAATTGACTAAAAACGGTTATTAAAGTTGACCTTTTTTCTATAGAAAATTTTTTAAAAAATTTTCATTTTTCTATTGACTTTTCATAGTTGGTCTCCCTTCTTTTATCTTTTTTATTATTTTTTGGCATTTTGCCAACTTGACTATTATATAATTTTTTTGAAGATTTGTCAAAGGGTTGTTCGTAATTTTTTAAAAAAATTTGAGACTATGTTACAATTCACAGTTACATTAAACATGTTTAAAAGTTGATAATATATTCTCTATAAACCATGCATTGTAGTAACTAGACTATATGTTTTTATTTTTTATGCAACCACCCTCAAACTCATTTTCAAGTATATCCATATGTAATTTATTATAATATTTACCGTTCAAATATATTTCTTCGCGACTAGATCCAGTATCTTTAAATCCACACTTTAAATAACATTTATGTGCCCTTTTGTTAGCAGATAGCAAATCCAGTTTTATACTATGTAGATTTAAATATTTAAAACCATATTCCAATATTAGTTTTATAGCTTCTGTTCCATATCCTTTACTTCTAAACTCTTTATTTCCTATGAATATTCCGAGTGTCGCACATCTGTTAATGTGGTTGATATTCTCTAATGAAACTGTTCCTATCATTTTATTATCCTTTATTGTTACAATCACAAAACTTGCTTCTTGTGAGCTGTTTTGTTCTAAATATTTCTTTTCTCCATCTAATGTTGTAAGTATTCCACTTCTTCCTAAATAGTCTGTTGTTTCAAAATCGTTTAACCATTCTGTAAATTTTTCTACGTCTTCACTGTTTCTTGGTGATAAATATATTCTATCTCCTACTAATTTTTTAAAATATTTCATATGTTATCACTTCTTTCTATTTTCTTATAATTCATATAGATATGATATTAATTCATATTCTTTTTCTCCAAATTTTTTTGATTTAATTTTTGAAGCTTTACCACCCATTGATTCATAAAATGCTCTTGATGGATAATTTTCTTTAAGACACCATAAAATCATTTTTTCTTTTTTTGAATTTTTGAATTCGTTAATCACATATTTCATAAGTTTTTTACCAATTCCATGTCTTTTCATTTCAGATTTTATATATAATGCTATTAATTCACAATCAGCATTTTCTTCTTCATAATAATTATTATAATCATATCTACAAAATCCAATAACTTCATTTTTTAATTCTGCAACAATAATATTGTATTGCTCGAAAATTCTTTTATTTTTTTCAATCGTATATTCTATGTCCATATTGTCTAAATATTCATCTGCTATAATATTTCTGTAAGCTATCTGCCAACATCTTACTTTAATATTGGCAATTTTTTCAATATCTTCACTTTTAGCTTTTCTAATTATTATCTTATCCATTTTATTTTCCCCTCCTATGCAAAAAGCCTCACAAAGAAATCTTGCTTAAGACTCCTTTGTAAGACTTTTAAAATCTATACATCGTGTAAATAACCTATTATTTAGGTTATCCTATATCGCTCAAAATATATTATTTCTTAGATATACTCTTAAATATGTTTTTAATTTTATCACATTAGTGATTACTTGTCAATAATTGACTTTTGGCCTATTTTCTGCTAAAATTACTATTGTCACATAAAATATATGGAATGGATTATTTTCCATGGCGTTGTTTTTTCATTATTAGGAGGACATTTATGGAAGTCAAACAAGTCTATGTAACTTGGGAAAATCCTAGTAAGATTTTTTCAATTATAGAAGATGAACTACTAGAACAAATTAATACTCAAATCTATGTTAAAAATGAAATTTATCTTGCTATGAGAAAAAATGGCTATAATTATCACGTATTTTCTCAAAACTATACCAAAGGTTACCATTATTACCACACTGATGATGAAAATGGTTACTTATCCAATTTGAACCTAAATCAAACTAAGATTTGAACAAGAGAATCTGTAACTTTAGATTCTCTTGTTTTCTTGTGCTTCTCCTTCTACTGATAATATTTCTTTCTCATTAATTTTTTGCGAATCTTCACTTGTATTCCTAATACCATTCTCATCAATAGTTTCAGCATGTCTAATCAAATATATTATTGTATCTTTCATTTATTTAGGTCTCCTTATTTTATATTTTTACATATAACTTCCTATTCTTTGCAAACAATTTTGTTTTCATATTTATGTTTACTTATTTTTTAGAATATTTTAAGACTTTCTATAAAAACTAATTATTATCCAAGTTTTGTTTGTTTTGCTGTTGTAATTCAAAAATTGTTTTTTGATTTTCTATTTCTGCTCTAAGTTCATCTTCAGTTGGTAAATATAATTTGTATTTTGAAGCAAAAAGTTGCTCATTTCCTTTTAAAACAGAGTATCGTGCTATATCTTCATCAGTTTCTGAACATAATACAATTCCTATTGTTGGGTTATCATCTGGTGCTTTTTTTAATTCATCATACATTCTAACATACATGTCCATTTGACCAACATCTTGATGAGTTATTTTTTTAGTTTTTAAATCAATCAACACAAAACATTTTAATATATAATTGTAAAATACCAAATCTATATAATAATCTTCTTTTTCTGTTTGAATATGTTGTTGTCTTGCAACAAAAGCATATCCTTTTCCGTAATTCCATTAAAAATTTTTGTAAATTATTTATTATACTAGATTCAAGTTCTGTTTCTGTAAAACTATCATCTAAAGAATATCCTAAAAATTCAGCTATAACAGGATTTTTTACAAATTCTAATTTATTCATTAAATATTGATTTTCATTTACTTTTTTCATTTCATCAATGACTGGCTCTTTGACTTGAGATTTCAATAATCTATAATAATACTGTGATGAAATATTTCTTTGTAATGTTCTTACACTCCATGTTTGTCCTAATGCCTCATTTTCATACCATTCTCTTGCTTCTTTATCAAATACTTGTAATAATGTTCTATAATGACTCCAAGAAAGCAATCTATTAGATTTTGAACACAGTGTGTTCAAAATGTTTGGAAAAGTTTTGTAAAAATTCAAAAAATAATATAAATTTCTTGAATCAAATCCTTTTCCATATTCTTCCTTCAATTCTTTTGATAGCTTTTTTATTATTTTTGTACCATAATCCGCTCTACCTTCGCCTTTTAATTCTTCTTCGGCGATTCTATATCCAATTAACCAATTTCTTTCTACTAATGCAATATTTATGGATTGATATGCATAATCTCTAGCCGAATTTATTATTGAGCATATATCGTTCAAAACATTATCTGTTTTTGAATATTTTATAATTGATGCATTTTTATCTATTTTTTCTAAATCCATTATTTTTATACCTCTTCTTTCCAAATTTTTAATAATCTCTTACCCAATTTTTAAAATTTTGTTTATCCAATCTCTAATTTTTTCCAAAATATTATTAGATTTAACTTCTATCATTGCTACTTCTTCTTTTTTTTATCTATTACTTTTCGTCTATTTTTAAATAAATTATCTGGATTGTATTTAACCATTATTTCTGCATTTTTAATATTGGTTTCATAATTCTGATATTTTTTAAATAACTTATAAACTTTTAATGATATTTCATAATTTTCTTTTGAAACAGTTCTTTCTTTTTCGTTTATCATATCTTTACCTATCTTTCTTTTTCATTTTCTATTAATTGGCTTATAGTATCTAAATATTTATTAACATCAAAACCTAAAAATTCATTTGTAACTTTATCTCTTACAATCAAATTACATCTTTCTGTATTTCCTTTTTCGTTTTCTAAAAGTTTTGCCAATTCTTTCGCATTTGATTTTTTTAATTTATCATCTTGTAATCCTTGTAATGAAATAAATATTTTATCTAACATTTCTTGAATTTTTTCATTTGAAAAATATTTTTCTTTTAAATAATTATGCTCTCGCGTACCAGTTCTATTATTTTCAAAGTTAGTTATTATACTTGACAATAAAGTAACATCATGTGTTTCTAAATATTTTTTAAAATTATTCTCAATTTTTTGTTTTTCAGACTTTGCACACCTTTCCCTATTTATCTTTACAATTGGAATATTAAATTCTTTAGCTGCTTTAACAGATTCTTTCCATTTATTTTGTTCATCATTTAATATTTCTTGGATTTCTGCATCATTCATATCTATATTATCAACATTGTCAAATTCTTCGAAAAATACAATAAAGTCAGGATTTTTCTTATAATATTCACCATTTCCTAAATCTCTTCGTTCATAATCAATTTCATTATATTGTCCTCGCGTTGAATTAATTATATTTTCTGGTGAACTTAAATTCGACAACCAATATTGAACACCATACATTTGCTCACTTCCGTCTGTTGAATTCATATCTTTGTTAGAACCTCCTATTAACATATCTTCATCAAAACCCGAAAAGCCTAAACAAATGTTAGAAATTGTAGCAGATGTAAGATTATTGTTTGAAATTAGTGAACAACAATTTTTAATTCTTTAGCAAATATTGCTCTTAATTCATTTTGAAATACTACATCCCTTAAATAATTTATATTTATATCATTATCTCGTGTATATTCATTATAAATAGTAATTAATTTATCTGAATTATTTTCATTACATATTTGTGATATTGCTAAATACATAAGCATTGTCTGCTTATTCTCATCATTTAATTCAATTTGAGATATATTATATGATTGTAAGAGAGATTGTGCCTTATCTAACCCAATTCCATATGTAGACATAATTAATGCTTCTTTTATTTTATTTATATCTTTATCATTTTTTTGACTTTCTTCATTTATAGTATTTTCGCATGTTTCTTTTATTATTTTTTCTAAATTTACAATATCATCTATAGTAGTTAAATTATTGATAATATCAGCCTTTATTGAATACACTTCATTTTGATCTGTTGTATATACCCATAGCAATTTTTCGATAATTTCATCACTTATCTTCTCATTTTTTATTAGCTTGCCTGCAATGCTAGAAGTTAATTCAGAACAGTTTTTTATCCAATACGGCATATAATTTAATGTATGTAAAATTTCTGCATTACTTTTTTCTGCTTTGCTATATAATAATTTAAATAATTCAAGTTCTACGCCTGATAAATTTAATAAATTTCTAGTTACAAATTTATCTGTTACAATAAAATCTAATTTGTCTTCTAAAAAATCATATTTTTTTGAAAGTATTTTAGGATTTAAAACAGTAGCAATATCATCATTGTTTTCCAATAATCTTTCATATTTATTTCTTTCCTCATTATTAAATGGATATTCTACTAAGATTTTTTCAGCAATATCGAAATTATCCGTTGTTTGTGCTAATTCTAATTTATCATCATAACTTTTTAATAACTTTATATACTTATCTATATTGGTGTACCTTATATAACTTGGAGATGCTCCTCTATCATAATATGCACGAATATATTCTTTTTTTTCATATTCCCTTACAAAATCAATTATTAAATGCAATTTTTCATTTTCGTTATGTCCTTCTATAATTTTAGCAATCATTTCGATTTTATCCTCTGGACAGTACTCTTTAACTTTATTAATACTCTCATCATCACCAAATGATTTCATTAATTCAAATTTATATTCATATTTATCTAAAAATTGTGTATATTTATAGATATCATTATAACAACCACCATCTTCTTCATTTTCATGTTCTTTTATAAAATCCGCTAATATATCCATCCTTTGCTCATCATCTAATCCTTCTAATCTATTTTTTAGTTCATTAAATTCGAGTATATTATTTGTATCTTTCATTTATTTAGGTCTCCTTATTTATAGTTTTACATATAAATTATGATTAAAATATTCATTATCTCAATCATTATTTATATGAAAAAACTGACATCTTTTTATAATGTCAGTCTTTTGGGCTATTATTATTGATTTTTACCACAACAGTTTTTATACTTCTTGCCGCTACCACATGGACATGGGTCGTTACGACCAACTTTAGGGCCTTCATTAACAACAGTTCTGTTAACTTCAGACTTAATTTGCTCTCCATTGTCTAAACTATTGATAGCCTGTAGAGCTGCACCAGTAATTTTAGCTGCTTCTTCTCTCTTAACATCTTCTTGTTTACGTAAATTCATAAGAATTTTTACAACATCATGTTTAATATCAAGAACCATTTCTTCGAACATATCCATACCTTCAATTCTGTATTTAACAACAGGATCTTGTTGTCCATAAGCACGAAGGCCAATACCATCTTTCAACTCATCCATAGCATCTATGTGGTCCATCCATTTTTGGTCAACGACTTTAAGCATAACAACTCTTTCAAGTTCCCTTAAATCATCATTTCCAATTTCTTGTTCTTTTTCGTCATACTTAGCTAAGGCAAGTTCTTGAAGTTTTTCAATTATAGCATTTGAATCTTTTGAATTTTCTTTAATAAAATCAACCATTTCAATTCCAAATGTATTTCTAATATCTGTATCAAGTGCTTCTACACTAACTTCATCTTCGCTAGAGAAATATGTTAATACAACTTCTTCTGCAAGAGATTTTATCATGTTTAAAATATTGTCTTTTAGGTTTTCTCCATCTAGAACTTCTCTTCTTTGTTTGTAAATTATTTCTCTTTGTGCATTCATTACATCATCATATTTTAATACATTCTTTCTGATGCTGAAGTTTCTTCCTTCAACTTTCTTTTGAGCTGATTCTACTGCATTACTTATTAGTTTATTTTCAATTGGAACATTTTCGTCCATTCCGATTGTATTATAAACTTTTGTAATCATATCTCCACCAAAGATTTTCATCAAGTCATCATCAAGTCCTATATAGAATTTTGATTCTCCTGGGTCACCTTGACGTCCACTACGTCCACGTAACTGGTTGTCGATTCTTCTTGATTCATGTCTTTCTGTACCAATTATTTTTAAACCACCAGCTGCAATTACTTTTTCTTTTTCTTCTTTTACTTCAATCATGCTATATAGTTTTTTCTTTAAATTTTCAATTTCTAAAGGTATTGTATTAATACGCTTATTAATCTTTTCAAAGTTTAAAGAACTATCATTGTTATTTGAATTTAACAATCTCATTCTTTCTTCACTTAAAGATATGATCTTTAAAATTAATTCTTCTTGTTTATCCATGTTTACCACTCCTTTTTTTATAAATTTGAGGTATTGCTAGATTGATCTAATTAAAATAGCTAAACAATCCGCAACAAAACAACATAATACAATAATTGTTACTAGTCCTCTTGTTGTTAATTTCATGTTCTTATACCTCATTTCTTTTTGATTTCGTCATAAATGACGATAACTTTAATTTTCTTTAATTAGGTCTTTAATTGATACACCTAAACCGTTAGCAATCTTATAAGCTATGTCATCACGGCACGGCTTACCATTTTTAATACGACTTAAAGTAGCTCTATTAACATCAATTTTTTTAGCTAATTCTTTAAGTGTTAAATCTTGTTTTGTTAGTTCAGTAACAAACTTAACCCTATCTATTCTCATTTTATTTCACCTCTTTTCTCACTTTACAGTATCTAATGGTACTGTTATAATCATAGTAACAGTTATATAAGGTACTGTCAATATAAAAAAGAGTACTCTTTGTGACTGAAAAAGTTGATAATGTGTTATACTTTGTATGAGGTGATAAAAAAATGGCAATAGGAGAAAACATAAAGAAAATTAGAAAAGAAAAAGGACTAACACAAAAGGAATTAGGTAAGCTATGTGGTATGAGTGAGGCACAAATAAGACATTATGAGCTAAATTATAAAAAGCCCAAGATAGAAACAATTAAAAGAATTGCTGTAGGTTTAAACGTTAATCTTTATGAATTAATGAATGATTTAAAAGAAACGAAAGATATAGCTTTTGCGGAAGCAGAGCCATGGGTTTTATATTACTCTAATATTTTTAATACTTATAAAGAAAAAAGTGACCTGTTTTATACCTGGTATCGTAGAAAGAAACAAGAAGTAAGCTATGAGCTAGATAAGTTAAAAAGTGTGAAATTTAATTTTAACATTCCTTTTCATGATTATGGGCAAGATATAGGCTATGTTTATAAACATGATTTTGACGAACATATAAATTATTTACAAGGTTTAATAAATGATTTAGATTATCTTTTTGAAACTTTAGAGGGAATGTATGAAGAACAAGAAAACTTTTTAGAAAATGGTACAATTTTAGATACTGTTGATAAGAAAAGAAAAGAGCTGTTAAAGTTAGTTCATACTCCTTTTATAGATGAAAGAGAACAGGAGGAAAGCTATTTTAATTCTTTAAGTGATGAAGAAGTAGAAAAAGAATTTAATAAGCTTGTAGATAAATTAAAGTTAGAAAACAATAAATTATTAAAAGAATTGAACAAATTAGAAAATAAATAAAACTTATATTATTTATCACCCCTCCTGGTATAACACAATCAATAAAACCAACAGGAGGGAACAACAATGAGCATTTTAAAAGTAGCAAGTAAAAAGGCTAAAAATGGATATACATTTAAAGTTGATTTTAGATATAAAACCAATGGCATAACAACAAGATACGTTAAGAGTGGCTTTCTAACAAAGAAAGAAGCTAAAGAACATGAGGAAGATATAAAAGCACAAATAAGACTATATGGACGAGTAAAGAAGATATATAACGGTACTTTAAATATGTGCTTTGATGAATGGTTAAAGGTTGACAGCAACCAATTAGCACCTAATACAATCAATTTATATAAGCAAACTTATAATAAGTATGTAAAGAATACTATAGGAAAAGAAAAACTTGTAAACTTAAAATATAAAGAAATACAAGCATTTATAAATAAAAGTAATATAAGCTATGATAATTGTATTGCTATTAAGAAAGTATTAAATATGGTGTTTAATTTTGCTGTTAAGAATGAGTATGTTGAAAATAACCCAATTCAATTTATTAAAAATACTAAAGTAAAAGATAAGAAAGACAAAAATAATTATATTACATATGAAGAATACCAAACATTAACAAATAAATTAAATCAAGGTTCTTTTAATGATCATGCAATTTCTATTGCTATTAGTATTGGGTATTATACAGGTTTAAGAGTAAGTGAAATATTAGCATTAAATAAAAATGACTTTGATTTTATTAACAATACGATAAGTGTTACTAAACAGATTGCTAATAGAAATACTAAAGCAAAAGAAACCACAACAAAAAATATTCTTAAAACAATATCAAGCAATAGTTTATTACCTTTAGTAAATGAACTAAAAGAAATATTATTAGTATGGTTTGATATTAACCCTTATGAGGTTGTTGTTTGTAATAAGAAAGGTTTATATTTCAATCCTGTAAACATACAAGCCAAAGCTAAAGCCATAGCAAAGACTTTAAATATTGAGGGCTTCCATTTCCATATGTTAAGGCATACTTTAATAACAAATTTATATACTAATGGTGTTGATGTCAAAACCACTCAAGAATTAGCTAGACATAGTAATATCAATACAACATTAAATGTTTATACTCATCTTGAACAAAAGAACAATTTCAAGGCATTAAGTAGTGTTTTTGATAAAAATTACCCCAAAAATACCCCAAAAATTCAAGAAAGAGAAATGTTATCATAAAAAAAGCCTTATATATCAAGGCTTTCAAGAAATTATATAGAATGAATAATCTTACAATAATGTAAGATTATTTTACTTACTTGTAAGATAAATCGATAGGTCATATTTTAGAAGTAGAATACAATAAGTGTGTAAAAAGGAGGACACAAAAATGTCATTATTAAACGTTAAACATTTACAAAAAATTTATTCAACGCGTTTTTCAAGCCAAAAGGTAGAAGCTTTAAAAGATGTTTCTTTTGATGTTGAAGAAGGAGAATATATCGCCATTATGGGTGAATCTGGAAGTGGAAAAACAACACTCTTAAATATTCTTGCTTCATTAGATAAACCAACAAGTGGAGAGGTTTTATTAGATGGAAAAGATCTTACAAAAATCTCTGATAAACATATTTCAGCTTTTAGACGAGATAATCTTGGCTTTGTTTTTCAAGATTTTAACTTATTAGATACTTTTAATGTCGCTGACAATATCTATTTACCTCTTGTTTTATCAAAAGAACCCTATGCTTTAATGAAACCAAAACTAGAAAAACTTGCAAGACCATTAGGAATTAATCATTTATTAGAAAAATATCCTTACGAAATATCTGGTGGTCAAAAACAAAGAGTTGCGGTTGCAAGAGCCTTAATTACCCATCCTAAAATTATTTTAGCCGATGAACCCACAGGTGCTCTTGATTCAAAATCAACCGATCAACTTTTATCTATTTTTGATCAAATTCATCAAAGTGGACAAACAATTTTAATGGTTACTCATAGTAGTAAAGCAGCTAGTTATGCCAGTCGTGTCTTATTTATTAAAGACGGACAAATCTTCCATCAACTTTATAAAGGAGATATGTCTAATCAAGAAATGTATCAAGCTATTAGCGATACTCTAACAATGCTTCTTTCGGGAGGTCAATAAAATGAAATTTTATTTAAAATTGGCTTTAGGAAATATCAAAAAGAATAAAAAGCTTTATAGTTCTTACTTTATTTCTACTATTTTCTCTATCGCTCTTTATTTCATTATTAAAACTGTAGGAAATAGTCCTACTTTAAAGGATCATGATTCAATTACTATGTTTTTAAATTTAGGAGGCTATGTGATTGCCCTCTTCTCTTTGATTTTCTTATTTTATACCAATAGTTTTGTGATAAAGAATCGAAAAAAAGAAATCAGTCTTTATCATATATTAGGAATGGAAAAAAGAAATGTACGTTCTATGATGTTATTAGAAACTATCGTTATTGCTCTTATTTCTCTTGTAAGTGGTATTGTTATTGGAATGCTTCTTTCGCAAATTACATCTGTCATTATTTTAAGAATCATTCATAAAAGTATTCATTTTTCTCTTATTTTTTCAATAGATGCTTTTATAAAAACGATTATTATTTTCAGTATTATTTTCTTTTTATCACTTATTTATAATATTTCTGTTGTTGTTAGAAGTAATCCCATTGAACTTTTAAAAGGACAGAATATTGGTGAAAAAGAACCTAAAACAAAAATCTTTTTAACACTTTTAGGGATTATTGCTTTAGGTGCAGGTTATTATATTGCTTTGTTCATTACCGATCCTATGCAAGCTATGGTTTTATTCTTTGTTGCAGTTATTTTAGTCATGATTGGTACGTATTGTTTATTTACTGCAGGAAGTATTGCTTTATTAAAGTTCTTAAAATCAAGAAGAAACTTTTATTATCAACCAACACACTTTACCTCTATTTCAGGTCTTTTATATCGTATGAAACAAAATGCTGTTGGTCTTGCTAATATTTGTATTTTATGTACTTGTGTTTTAGTGACACTTTCTTCAACAATTTGTTTATATAAGGGTATTCAAGATAGTATCAAAAGACAATTTTACATGGATGGAACTATTACTGTAACTGATTCGGATTATCCAGACCAAGTCTATGAAGATGTTAAAGGATTATTAAAAAATAAAAAATATGATTCTCTTTACACTCTTTCTTATTATAATTACACAGGAAGTTTAAAGAAAAATAAAGTACATCTAAATGATTATGACTATAATCATTTAGCTTCTATTAATCTTATTTCTTTGGAGGATTATAATCATTATTTTAATCAAAATTTATCTTTAAATAATAATGAAGCTTATCTTTATAGTTATGAAGGTTATAATAACCCTACCATTTCATTAGAGAATATTCCTTATACTATAAAAGGACAAATTAAAAATCGTCAACTTCAAGCAAATAATTGTTTTGCTCCAAATAATATCTCAATAGTAATCAATCAAAGTGCTTTAAATAACTATAAGCTTAAATCAAAAAGTTATTTCATAGGTTTTAATGCAAGTAAAAAAGTTGTAGATGAAGTAACTACTGCTATTATTCATAAAGATTATAATTACTTAGGAAATAAATATTATGTAAGTATACAAAATAGTTATGAAGATATTGATGTTATTTATGAATTATATGGTTCATTATTATTTATTGGAATTTTTCTATCAATGATGTTCTTAGTAGCAGCAATCGTAATTATTTATAATAAACAAATTTCTGAAGGATTTGAAGATCAAAATAAATTTGAAATCTTACAAAATGTTGGTATGTCGCAAAAAGAAGTTAAACAGACGATTCAATTCCAAGTATTGATTTTCTTCTTTGTTCCATTGATTGTTGCCATCATTCATTTAGCCTTTGCCTATCCTTTAATCCTTCGTATTTTAAAAGGATTACAATGTAATGACAACATTTATCTTATCTCAACTACTGGTTGCATTGCAGGTCTCATTATTATTTATACGATTGTTTATTTGATGACTTCTAAAGCTTATTATCGTATTGTTAAAAGATAAATCTAAAGCGGACTTAACAAGTTCGCTTTTATAATAAAAAAACAGAGAAAATTTCTCTGTTTATCCAACTAAGGCTCTAGTTCTCCGATTAATGTCTAACTAAAGCATGGTCTTTCTACAAGAACTATAACATATTGTGTATTCGTACACAATAGCCCTATAAATCATTAACAATATTATGTACCCATATTCCTTTTCTTACAAGAATAAGACCAAGTGTTGCCTTAGGAATATCAACACATTGAACAAGTATATAAATTATAAGAATTGGTAGACTTGTAAGTCTTGTTAGTAATAAAGCAGCCATAAAAGTAAAGACAAATGTATAACCACTATCAAATAAGAATGTTAAAAACGTTTTTCCACCTGCTCGCATAGTAAAATAACTACTATAATAAACAGAAATAACAGGTAGCATACATGCTGCTACTTTAAGTAAAGATGTTGCAAGATTTTTTACTTCTACAGATGTGTTATAAATTTGTGGAATATAAATAGAAACATTAAATAAAACAACAGCCAACGTAAAACACATGATAAAGTTCATAAACACCATTTTCAAATCATAATCTTTCGCTCTTTCAATTTCACCTGCACCAAGTTGTTGTCCAACAACAATTGAAATAGAATTTCCCATAGCATAACAAACAATCATAAAGAAATTAGTAACGGTTGTGGTAATATTAATCGCTGCAACAGCAACAAGTCCTCTTGTGGAATAGCTTTGAGAAATCAAAGCAATAGAAATAGACCATAAGATTTCATTACATAAAAGAGGTAATCCTCTTTTCAACATTTCTTTAGTTGTATCAAAAGGAACTTTCTTCATCTTAATAGCATCTTTTAAATAAAGATTTCGAGAACCCCCTATAATATTAATACTCATTTCAATCACACGAGAAACAACCGTTCCAATCGCCGCTCCTGAAACCCCTAATTGTGGAAATCCAAAATGTCCAAAGATCAAAATATAATTAATACAGAAATTGACAATCACGGCGACCACACTCGCAATCATTGGTAAAATCGTATTTCCTGTTTCTCTAAGTGATGATGAATAAACTTGTGTAATCACAAAAGGAATCAATCCAACAAGCATAATTTTTAGATAATTCATCCCGTAATTTAATGTTTTTAAACTATCTTGAGGATTATCATTTAAATATAAAGAAATCAATTGTTGTCCAAATGTATAGAATAAAAAAATAGCTAGCAGTGCAATTATAATTCCTATAATCAATTTGATCCTAAAACAATTCTCCACTCCTTCTTTATTTTTCTTTCCATAAAACTGTGCCATAAAGATTCCTGGGCCTGACATAGCGCCAAAAATCGTGACATTAAATACTTGTAATAATTGATTAGTAATAGAAACTCCTGACATAGAAAGTGTTCCTAATTGTCCAATCATAATATTATCTAATAAACTTGCAAGATTTGTAAAACCATTTTGAATAACAATGGGTATACAAATCGCAAGAACCATTTTATAAAATCTTTTACTTCCAATTAGTTTTTTCATATTCCCTCCTATGTGTAAAAGACATTATAATCGATTTTGCATTTAAAAAAAAGAGCTTTCGCTCTTTTGGTTATTTATTATCTCCTAATAATTGAAGAATATCTAAGAAGATATTAACAAAGTCTAAATAAAGATTAAATGCTCCATAAATACTTAATTTTTCTAACATTTCTGGATTAGATGAAGCATAATTATAAAGTTGTAATGATTTTTGCATATCATATGCCGTAATTCCTGCAAATAATGCAAGTGAAATAAGTGGCATAATAAGTGTTCCCACACCTAAATGAAAAATCATCACAATAACTGAAAAAATAATATAAACAAATAATCCTGCTAGACAGATTGTTCCAATTCTTGTTAGATCCATTTTAATCACTGTTCCTAGTACAACAAGCACACCAAAGTAGATGGCTGCTACTAAAAAAGCAAGTGCAACACTAAAGGAAGTATAGCTTGCAATAACATAAGAAAATGTCACACCAGTAATGACTGAATAGATCATATAAAGAACTTTTGCCGTAATTGGTTTCATTGTCATTAAACGTCTTGATAAACCAATAACAACCGCAAATTGAAAAATAATTAAAATGAAAGGAAGCATTCCTGCATAAGACATAAATGATGATTTTTCTAAAGCAAAAGCCGTCACAAAAGTTGTTAAAACACCTATAATCATCCATTTAAAAATATTGTTAATGTATTGTTGTATCGTCATTGAACGATCTTCAACATATTCATAAGTTTTGTTATCCATATTCATTCTCCTATCCTTGAATAATACGATTTTCTAAAATTTTCTTTTCAGGTAAAGCTTTTTCAACATATCCTAAAATACAACAACCAACACCAACATAATCTTCTAAATGCCATTTTTGAAGATATTGTTGTCCCTTTTCTAACTCAAACATTTCTTTACAACGATTGATCCAACAAGAACCTATATTTAAAGCATAAGCTCCTGTTTGCATAGCACCAATCACTAATGAACCATCTTTTATACCATTACTTTCATCTTTTGGGACAAAGATAAAACATACTGTTGGTGCCCCATAAAAAGGATCAACATCTTTTCCAAAAATAATCGCATTAAGTTTTGAAAGTTCTTTGATTTCTTCTTGATTTTGAACAACCACAATTTTACTTGATTGTTTATTTTTACCACTAGGGGCATTTAAACCACAATCAAGGATAGTTTTTAATTCTTCATCTTTGATTTGTTCTTGTTTAAAACTACGACAGCTTCTTCGAGTTGTAAGTGCTTGAATAGCTTCCATATTTATTCCTCCAATCCTAAAATATAATTGATAAATTGTTGAGCAGTTCTTCCTGATGTTCCACCATGAGAAAGTTCCCATTTATTCGCTTCTAATAATAATTCTTTTTCATCCATTTGGATATTATTTTTATGAGCTAATTCTAAAACAATATGATTGAATTCTTTTTTCATTGGTTTAGAATAATTGATTTTAACTCCAAAACGATTAACTAAAGAAAGTTTTTCTTCCATCGTATCTGATTGATGCATTCCATTTTCTTGAACAACATCATTACGATCTGACCAGTTTTCTTTAATAAGATGTCTTCTATTACTTGTTGCATAAATAAGAATATTTTCAGGTTTAGTTTCAACACCACCTTCAATAACCGCTTTTAAAAATTTATATTCAATTTCAAATTCTTCAAATGATAAATCATCCATATAGATAATAAAACGATAATTTCTATTTTTAATCATCGCAATAATATTTGATAAATCTTTAAACTGATGTTTATAGATTTCAATCATTCTTAGACCTTGATCATAAAATTCATTAACGATTGCTTTAATACTTGTTGATTTACCTGTTCCACTATCCCCATAAAGTAAAACATTATTTGCTTTTCTTCCTTCAATAAAAGCTACAGTATTATCTAATAACTTTTTCTTTTGAATTTCATAACCAACTAAATCATCTAAAATAACTTCATCCATATTATTAATTGGCTTTAATTCTACATAGTTTTCATGACTTGTCGCAATTCTAAAGGCTTTATTTAAACCAAACATACCTACTCCATAATCTTTGTAGAATTGCGTTACAACATCAAAGAATTCTTGTTCATTCTTTGTTTCTTCTAATTTTTTAGAAAGTTCTTGGACTTTTAAAGAAACATTCTTATTGTACATCAATTCTGGTTTAGATAAGGCTTTATAATCAGCAAGAGTTGAAAAACAATCAATATTTAATTCCTTTTCTATTGTACTAAAATCATAATGAAATAATTCATAGAACACTTTAAAATCATTTAAAGCAAAATGATTAACAGTTCCTTCTCTTGCTCCTTGTTTTTCACAAGTCATACTAAATGGATTTTCATTTGTCATTAATAAATAAGTTAAATAATTATGCCATAAATTATCATTAAATCCATATTGAGTTGCAAGTTCTAATAATCTTTTTATCTGACCATAAATTTCTTGACGAAGTTCATGATTTGATTTTTCATCATCTGATAACAACTTAGCAAGTTGTACTAAAATTTCATCCTCTGGTAAATTCCCATAAAGAATTAAATTTGATATTAATTCATACATATATATAATCCCCCTAATTTCCTTTATTTTAGCGCATCTTTTAAGAAAATGAAATAAAATGATGTATAATAGTTTCAATGAGGTGAAAAAAATGAAGAATGGTATTTTATTGCAAGGTTTTCATTGGTATATCAAACCTGAAGAAAATCTTTGGAAAAAACTTAAAGAAAATGTTGATGAATATAAGCAATTGGGATTTAGTGCTTTATGGTTGCCTCCTGCTTATAAAGGGGTTGGTGGTAAAAATGATAATGGTTATGGTGTTTATGATCTTTATGATTTAGGTGAATTCAATCAAAAAGGAAGTATTGAAACAAAATATGGGACGAAAGATGATTATTTAGCTTGTATTGAAGCTTTTCAAAATAAGGGAATCGATATTTATGGAGATATCGTTTTAAATCATAAGATGGGTGCTGATGGTACAGAAATCGTCAATGCAAGAGAAGTCAATCGCCATAATACCAATGAAATCATTTCTAATGATGAACAAATTGAAGTATATACGCTTTTTACTTTCCCAGGTAGAAATAAAAAGTATTCTGATTTTATTTGGCATTGGTATCATTTTGATGGTATTGATTACGATGAAAAAACACATCGTAATACAATTTTCCTTTTTGATCATAAAAGTTGGGATCAAGAAGTCGATGATGAAAATGGTAATTATGATTATTTAATGGGGACTGACTTAGATTTCAGTAATGAAGAAACTGTTCAAGAAGTCACTTCTTGGCTTCATTGGTATTTAGATATCACCCATATAAAAGGTTTACGTTTAGATGCAGTTAAACATATCCCTGCTTATTTTTATCAAGAACTTTTACCAAAATTACGCCAAGATTATCAAGAAGAACTTTTCACTGTTGGAGAGTATTGGCACGGGGATGTGTATCATTTAGAAAACTATTTAAAAGAAGTCAATTTTGAAATGTCATTATTTGATGTGCCTCTTCATTATCATTTTTATGATGCTAGTCATAGTGAAAACTATGATATATCTCATATTTTTGATCAAACTCTGGTTTCTATATACCCATCAAATGCAGTCACCTTTGTGGATAACCATGATACAGAACCAAGTCAATCTCTTGCCTCTTTTATACCCGATGAATTTAAAGGACAAGCTTATTGTTTAATACTCTTACGAAAAGAGGGTTATCCTTGTGTTTTCTATGGTGATTTAGAAGGTATTGAATATGAAAATATTTCTTCTAAAAAAGCAATACTTCAAAAAATCATGTCACTTAGAAAAGAATATAATAATGGTTATCAAGATGATTATTTTGATCATCCTCATTTAATTGGTTGGACAAGGCATGATGAATTTAAGTCTATGGCTGTTGTTTTAACCAATTCAACAGGTGGCATCAAATCAATGTATGTAGGTAAAAATTTTAGTAACTGTTATTTTGTTAATGCATTTAATTCAAGTCAACGTGTTTGTATTAATGAAGAAGGCTATGGCGATTTCTATTGTGAAGATAAAAATTTTGCGGTTTATGTAAAAGAGCAATCATAAATATTGCTCTTTTTTAGCAGACATGACAAGCCATACATACTTCTTTGACCCAACGAGAGGCATCCAACAACAATTCTTCATGTCTTAAATCAAATTCAATAATATCAGGTTGTTTGAAATATTTTTCATAACGTTTTCGATACTTTTCACCCATCTTTTTTGCATAGAATACATGAATTGTTGTATGAGGCACTTGTATTTGTTGATCAACTTTTGTATATAAGTCACTACAAAATTGATTTTTCATTGATTCTTTAGAAATAAAAGAAAAATTAATACCACTTCCTATACCCTTAAGTTCCATGAACTTCTTTCGATAATCTGCATTTTCATCTTGGCTATTCATTCTTTTAGAAATAAATTTTTTAGCTAGTCTACTTCCTTTGCCTGTAATTAAGGGATAAATAATGGACATTACAAGTGCAGTTTGTAGTTTTGCTAGAAACTTCGAAGTTTGATCCATATCACTTGAACCAATAATCGCATGACCGATATGAATGTTTTCTCTACTTACCGGTAAAGATACAAAAGATCCGCCAAGTGAACAACCATAGGCAACAAAAAGATAACCACTAAAATGTTCTTGAATATATTGTTCAATCTTTTTTGTTTCATCTAATTCAGAGATAAAAGTAGAGTATTCTGTTTCATCAAAAACACTATAACTGACAATTGCTACATAAAAATGTTCTTTTAACCCTTCTATAACATGTCCAAAATTATTTTTCCAATAACAACATGTTCCTGGAAACAACATCATTACTGGTTTTGATTGATCTCCAAATGTAGAAACTTTCATAGAATCCCTCCGTTAGCATTAACTAACATCAGTTTACCATAAATAGATCAATTTATCTATTTTAAGCAAATAATAAAAATAACCTGAAATTAAATCAGGTTATTAAATAAATATTATTTATAGAAGGCTACTGTTTCATAAGGTCTTAATGTAAGTGTATCTTTTAAATCATGTTCTTTATAATTAGAAATTAAGACTTTATATTCGTTTATATTTTCTAATTCTACTGTTGTTTCTTTTCCATAGAAGTTATTGAATACAACGAGTTCTTCATTTTGATAGTGTCTTTTATAAGCAAAAACACTTGGATGATTTTCTAAATAAGGTTCATAAGCACCTTCACTGATAATAGAATATTTTTTTCTTAATTGTATCAATTGTTGATAAAACTTAAAGATAGAATCAGGATCTTTTAAATCATTTTCAACATTAATTTCTTTATAATTATCATTTGTTTGTAACCAAGGTTTAGCTTTAGAAAAACCACCATTTTCTGTATTATTCCATTGCATTGGGGTTCTTGCATTATCTCGAGATTTTTCTTGTAAAATTTTATAAATCTCTTTTTCATTAATACCTTGTTCTTTTAAAATATGATAAGCATTAATACTTTCAACATCTTGATATTGATGAATATCTGTAAAATAATGATTTGTCATACCAATTTCTTCACCTTGATAAATATATGGTGTTCCACGCATTAAATGAATTGTTGCAGCAAGCATTTTTGCTGATTCTTTACGATATTTTTTATCATCACCAAAACGTGAAACACTACGTGGTTGATCATGACAATTCCAAAATAACGCATTCCATCCATTTCCTTTTTGCATTTCTACTTGCCATGTATGAAGTAATGATTTTAATTCTTCAAAATCAAATGGCATACTTGTCCACTTTTCTTTGTTTTTATAATCTACTTTTAAATGATGGAAACTGAAAACCATATCTAATTCATGATTGTTTGGCTTCGTATAACCTATACAATTTTCAACTGAAGTTGCTGACATTTCACCAACTGTAATACAATTTTCTACTTTTCCAAAAGTTTTTGTATTCATTTCATGTAAGTATTCATGTACTTTAGGTTGATCACAATAAAATTGTTTTCCTATCCCATTTGGACAATCTTCAAAAGAACGTTTATCAATATTATTAATGACATCAAATCTAAATCCTCTAATTCCTTTATCTAACCAGTAACGAAGAATTTTATAAAGCTCTTCTCTTACTTCTTCATTTGTCCAATCTAAATCAGCTTGTTCTTCATCATATAAATGAAGATAATATTCTCCAAATTCAGGAACATATTTCCAAGCTTTTCCACCAAATTTAGAATCCCAATTAGTTGGCATAGAACCATCTTCTTTTGGTTTTTTAAAGAAATAATAATCTTTATATCTTTGATTTCCTTTCATTGCTTCTTTAAACCATTGATGATGCGTTGAAGTATGATTAAAAACCATATCAAACATTAAATAAATATCTCTTTTTTTAGCTTCATCTATGAGTTCTTCTAAATCTTCCATTGTTCCAAATTTAGGATCAATATTGTAATAATCAGAAACATCATAACCACTATCTTTTTGTCTTGATACAAATATTGGACACATCCAAATCATATCAATTCCTAATTCTTTTAAATAATCTAACTTTTGTGTAATACCTTTTAAATCTCCATATCCATCATTATTTGTATCATAAAATGATTTGGGATAAATTTGATAAATAACTTTATCTTTAAAATTTCCCATTTTTTATCTCCTATCCTAATGTAATAACAAATTCATTTTGATTAATTTTTTCATTTTCTACTAAATTGATGTTTTGCCCTGAAGTAATAACTACAGGTGAAACAAGCGATTTTCCATGTTGACGAATATAATCTAAATCAACGATTGCTAAAACATCTCCTTGTTTAACAAAATCACCTTTTTCCACTAGACATTCAAAACCTTCACCATTTAATTGAACTGTATCCATTCCAATATGAATCAACACTTCTAAACCATCTTCTCTTTTAATACCATAAGCATGCTTTGTAGGAAAAGTCATGACAATTTCTCCACTAAAAGGAGCAACAACTTTTCCATCTTCTAATTCAACCGCAAACCCTTGTCCCATCAACCCTTGAGAAAATACTTGATCTTCTACTTTAGATAAAGGTAAAAGTTTTCCTTTCATTGGTGAAACAAAATCTTTTTTATCTTTTTTTACACCGTTTAATTCAACATCTGATAATTTTTTCTTTCCTACAATAACAGTTAATATAAATGGCACAACAATGGCAACAACCATAGCAATAAAGAATGTAAGCCAATATTTTGGAAGAATAGATAAAATACCAGGTAATCCACCTACACCAATCGATGCAGCCATTGTTCCTGTAGATACTGAAATAATAGCAGCTAAAGCAGAACCGGTCATTCCACAAACAAATGGGAATGTATACTTTAAATTAACCCCAAATAACGCCGGTTCAGTAACTCCTAAATAACATGAAATACATGCAGGTATACTTACTTCTTTTGCTTTTGCATTATTTTTTTGTAAATAAATCATTGCGAGTACTGCTGAACCTTGAGCGATATTTGATAAAGCAATCATTGGCCACAATAAAGTTCCCCCAAACGTACTTGTAAGTTGTGTATCTATCGCATTTGTCATATGGTGTAATCCAGTAATAACTAATGGTGCATAAACAAAACCAAAAACACCTGCAAATAACCATTTAAAATTAGATGTAAGTCCAGCCCAAACGATATCAGAAATCCAATTTCCAATGACCCATCCAATAGGTCCTACTACAACATGAGCAATTAATGTTGCAAGAACTAATGAACAAAATGGAACAATAATCATACTAATAGAACTTGGTGATATTTTCCTAAAGAACTTTTCTAAATAGACTAGAACAAAGCCAGCAAGCATTGCCGGAATGACTTGTGCTTGATAGCCAATCATTTGTACTGTTGTAAAACCAAAATCCCAAACTGGAATTTTAGAAACAGGGGTAGAAGCAACACTATATGCATTAAGTAATTGAGGAGAAACAAGGGTAATTCCTAACACAATACCTAATACTTGGCTTGTTCCCATTTTCTTAGTAATTGACCAAACAATAGCCACTGGTAAGAAATGGAAAACAGCTTCTCCTATCAGCCATAAAAAACTATCGACACCTGACCAAAATTGTGAAATTTGAACTAATGTTTTTGTTCCATTTTCAAAAAATGCAATCGAATCAATCACATTTCTAAATCCTAAAATCAAACCTCCACAAATAAGCGCTGGAATTAATGGAGCAAAAATTTCTCCTAAGTTACCCAGTAATCTTTGTAACCATGTTTGATTAGACTTCGAAGCATTTTTTGCTTCATCTTTACTAACCCCTTCTATTCCGCTTATTTTTACAAAATCGTTATAAAACTCTTGAACATCATTTCCAATAATGACTTGAAATTGACCAGATTGGGTAAATGTCCCTTTAGCACTAGGAATATCTTCAATCTTTTCAATATCTGCTTTTTTAGAATCAACTAATACAAAGCGCATTCTTGTTACACAATGAGATACTGCTTTAATATTTTCTTTTCCACCGACATACTTCAATAAATCTTTTGCATCCTTTTCAAACTTTCCCATCTTTCTTCTCCTTTTAACATGTACGTACATCTTTGGTGTAAATATCATAACATGTACGTATATGTATGTCAACTTTTCTATTTAAAAAAATAAAAAAACTATCAATTTTCATTGATAGCTCTATAATTCTGTTCTTCTAGCAAAGTCAACAAATCTAAATTTATCAGGCCGATGCTTAGAAATTGTATATTCAAATAAGGTTGCATCATCTAGATACGTATACGATTTTACGCAAACAAGTAAATCATAATCTTTCATATCTAGTAATTCTTTTTCTTTTTCTGTTGCTTTAACAACAGTAATTTCTTTTTTTGCAAAACTTATCTTTAATCCTAATTCTTTTTCAATATAAGCATATAAAGAGTTTTGGGCATGTTCTACTTTAAGTCCTTTAATCACTTCACCATTAAGATAATCAATATCTAAAATTACTCTCTCCCCATCGATTTCTCTAATTCTTTCTATATGATACATTGATCCATGATCCATATAAAGATGCTTTTTCATTTCTTCACTTACTTCTGTTTGTAAAAAAACATGAACAAGTGTTTTTACATCTCCATGCATAACTTTTTCTAATTCTTTAAAACTTGTAACTCCTGATACTGGAAAAGCAATACGTTCAAAATCTAAAACAAGAGAACCTTTTCCTTTATTTTTTTGAATATAACCATTTTGTAATAAAAGATTTAAAGATTTTCGAATCGTATCTCTTGAAGCTTCATAAATTTTCATTAATTCATTTTCACTTGGAAGATACGTATTTGTTTTTATTTCACCACTTTTTATTTTATTTAATAAGTCTTGATATATTATTTGATATTTACTCATTTTCTTACTCCTTGAAATCAAGTATACATCATTTCTATTATTGTAGCAATTCATGTCCGTACAAGATAATAAAAAGAAGGATTTCTCCTTCTAATATTGTAAAAAGATTTCTCTGATTTCATCACGATCATGTGTTTGTGTTAAAGCAAGCATGAGTAAAACTCTTGCTTTTTGTGGTGATAATGTATTTGAAGAAATACATAAACGATGTGGATCAAAAATTTCATCATCAAAAACAATCCCTTGTGAAATACGCGAAGAACGTACAAAAATAGTTCCTTTTTCTGAAAGTTCTTCAATAGCTTTTAACCATGCTTGGCTATAATTTCCACTTCCTGATCCCGCAATAACAATCCCTTCATGACTACTTGCAAGATCATATAAGATTTTAGCATCCGCACCACTGTAATAAAAAGCAATAGCGACACTTTTAATCGAATCAATACGTTTATTAAAACGTGATTTTACCGTATGAATCTTACTTGTTTGTGTATAGAAATAGACTTCTTGATCTTGCATATATCCTAAACATCCTAGTGATCTTTGATCAAATGCGTCGATTTTAAAATTATTGACCTTTTCAATGTCTCTTCCTGAATAAATCGTATTAGAAAATAATGCTAGAACACCTCGATTATAGGATTCTCCATGACATGCTAGACAAATTGCTTGATAAAGATTGAATGGTCCATCAGCACTTGTTGCTGTTGCTGGACGCATTGCTCCTGTTAAAACAACAGGCTTTGGTGTATTTAATGTTAAAGTTAAAAAATAAGCTGTTTCATCTAAAGTATCTGTCCCATGGGTAACGACTGCACCATCAATGGTGTCATCAGATAAGATTTCTTCGATGTTATTTTTTAAAATCAACCATTTTTCATGTGTCATTTCATTACTATCAATATTCATTAATTGATATTCTTTAATATGGGCAACTTCATTAATTTCTGGAATTGATTCAATAATTGAATCAATATCAATTTCTCCTGCATGATAAGCTGCTGTTTTTCCTTTTTTACCAGTACCAGCAATCGTACCACCTGTTGCAACAATAGCAATTGTTTTCATATATCCTCCTTAATAGCGTATTTCAAATGATTTTTCATTTTCTTTAATATTTAACAAATGATAATGAATTTGTTCAATTTCAATAAAAGGTTGTTGATACAATTTTTCTATCATTCTTTCAATAATCATACCTTCTCCTTGAACTTCCATAGAAACCGAACCATCATATTCATTTTTTACAAATCCCGTTAATTTTAATTCATTTGCGATAGAAAAGCACCGAAAACGAAACCCAACACCTTGAACTCTGCCTTTAAATAAATACTTTCTTCTTTCCATAAAAAATAACCGGTCCTCCCGATTATTTTAAACTATCTAAAATTTCTTTCATTTTAAAGGCAAGTCCTTGGCATTTTTCAATTGAAAGAGAACATAAAGCAACACGAATACCTTTATTTACTTTAATTGTATAAATATCTTGAGCAAGCATTGCTTCATGGAAACGTGTTAATAAATCATCATCTTCTACTTTTAAAGTCACAAAGAAACCTTCTTTATATGGATAATACGTTAAACCACATTCATCTGCTTCTTTTTTAAAGACTTCACATCTTTGTCTTAATAAATCTACATATTTTGCTTTTTCTGCATTAAATTCATCTTTATGTTCAGTTGTAACTTTAACAAAGTTTTCCATTGCTGCATTAGGAATATTTGACCAAGAAGCTCTGGCATGTTTTTCCATCAAGATTTCAAGTGATCTTACATCTTCTTGATTTTTCGCTAAAATAACAGCACCACCACATCTTAAACCATAAGAAGTTAATGTTTTAGAACAAGAGAATGCAACAATAACCATGACTTGATCATTCATACGATTAAAGGCATTCATATAATCTCTTGATCTTTCTAAATTATAAGAATAATCAATATAAGCAATATCATCTAAGATAATAACAGGTCCTTCATTGGATAATTCATTACAAAAATCAATCACTTGATTCCATTCTTCAACTGTCATAGAATATCCTGTTGGGTTATGACATGGATCATTGATAATCGCTAAAACTTTACCTTGTCTTGCCATTACTTCACGACAAGTTTCTTTAAAGCTTGTAATATTGAAAGCATCCCCGTCAAACATTTGATAGGCTTGTACTTTACAATTAGCAATCGTTGCCATTGATTTATAATTACCCCAAGCAATATGAGGAATAATTAAAGTTTGACCTTCATCTAAAACATTTAAAATAGTAGAACTAACGGCTCCTGATCCTCCAGGTGTTCCAATAACACTATGACATAAATCAAGTTTTGTATCTTGTACGACCCAATTATAAACTTGTTGTCTAAAGTTAGGATTTCCACTAAAACTTGAAGCATATTTTGCTTTTGTTCTATTATCTAAACTATTATACGTATTAAATACGGTATCTAATGCTACTAAATTACCTTCTTCATCATATAATGAACCAATTGTCGCATTGACAATATTTTCTTTTCCTTTTTTAGCAATTGCATCATTTGCTAAACTTACGATTTTAAAAACATTATCAACAATTGGTTGATGATCTATATTTTGTCTAATAAATTTTTTCATCATACATACCTCTCTATTTCACTGATTTTATCTTATCACACTTTAATAAAAAATTCTCTAATTTTAAGGATTTTTTTAATTAAATACAATCTATCTAATCTTCCTTGTTCCATCTAAATTTTGATAAGCCATCCAAATCTTTTTAACAAATCGATGTGGTAAAACTTTCATCCCTAATATTTGTATTTTATTTATCGTTCCATAAAGGGAAACATCTTTAGAACTTTCCATATCTTTAATTGCTTTTTTTATAACATCTTTTGCTTGATATACTTTTCCATAACGGATAACCACGGGCTTTTTATTTTTTTCAACAGCACGATCAAAGAATTCTGTTTCAACCCAATAAGGACAAATAGCTAATACATGAATCCCTCGATACTTCAATTCTTCATTTAATGCTCTTGAATAATTAAGGACAAAAGCTTTAGAAGCAGCATAAATATTTAAATAAGGAATTGGCATGTAGCCACTACATGAAGCAAAATTAACAATATGACTTTCTTTATGCATATAAGGTAAAACAGTATTTACCATTTTGACAACTGCCAGCATATTTAAATTCATCATATTTTCAATTGTTTCTAAAGACATATTTTCATAATGATCTAATTTTCCATAGCCTGAACAATTAACAAGAACTTTCACTCTTGGTTTTTCTTTAAATAAAGCTTCCTGAAGTATTTCAAATGATTCTTTTTGTGTTAAATCTAAAGCAAGTACTTTTACTTTTGTTTCTAATATTTCTTTTAGACTTTCCAGTCTTTCTTTTCTTCTAGCAATAACCCATAATTCATCAACTTGATATTTCTTTTCAATTTGTCTAGCAAATTCTTTTCCCATACCAGAACTTGCTCCTGTAATTATCATTATTTCTTTCATTGTATCACCACATTTATTATAGTTTACAAACAGGTAAAAGAGAATGAATTTTTTCATAAAATAAAAAAGCGCTTACATTTTATGTTTATATGATAGAATAAAGATAACGAATATCAATCAAGGAAGGAAATGTTTATGAAAAAAAATCGTAGTCTGAACTTGAAATATGCGGGAAGTCAAATCTTTTATTTTGCTGCTTTTGCAGCAATGATGGGTTATGCCTCTGTCTTTTTATTAGATAAAGGTTGTTCTAACTCACAAATTGGGATTGCTTTAGCTCTTTCAAGTATTATCGCTGTTTTATTACAACCTATGCTTGCCTCTTTTGCTGACAATCATAAAAATATTGAAATTAGAAATATTATGGCTCCTATCATTTTAGTTGTTATTGTTTTATCAGCCATCCTTTATTTAATTCCAGGAAGTGCTTTATTTGTTTTATTTTTAGTCGTTACTATCTTTTCAATTATGTCATCAATTATGCCACTGATGAATTCTCTTGCTTTTGCTTTTGAACAACATGGTATTGAAATCAACTATGGTCTTGCTAGAGGTTTAGGTTCGGTAGCTTATGCGATTGCTTCTTTAGCTTTAGGACATATTGTTGAAAGTTTTTCTCCAGGTATTTTACCACTTTTCTATATTTTATTTACTGTTTTATTATTTATTGTTGTTAAAATGTTTGTTTTACCAAAAGAATTTAAAAATGATGTTGAACAAGTAGAAACACTACAAGAAGAAACAGAACAACTTTCTTTTGGTAAATTCTGTATGAAATATAAAAAATTCATCTTATTTTTAGTAGGATTCGTTCTTGTTTATTTTGCTCATACCATCATTAATAACTTCTTTATTCAAATTATTACAAATATTGGTGGTACGAGTGCAGATATGGGAAATGCTGTTTTCGTAGCAGCTATGTTGGAACTTCCAACAATGGCATTCTTTTCTAAAATGTCTGAAAAAATCAATTGTGGAACACTTATCAAGTTTTCAATTTTAATGTTCTGTGTCAAACATGCCCTTACATACTTTGCTACAAATATGATTATGATCTATCTTGCTCAAGTGTGTCAAATGTTTGCCTATGCCCTCTTTATTCCTGCTTCTGTTTATTATGTCAATGAAAAAATTGCCTTAGCAGACCGTATTAAAGGACAATCTTTAGTTACTACTTCAATGACTTTATCTGGTGTTTTTGCTAACTTTGCTGGAGGAATTATGCTTGATGCTTTAGGTGTTGGTCATGTCTTACTTGTAGGTGTCATCTTATCGATTGTTGGTGCTGTGATTGTTATCTTTACAACTGAAAAAATTTAAGCGACTCGTTATTGAGCCGCTTTTTTTATGAGTCTATTTCTTTCTTCTTTTTCTAGAAAACGATAATCTCCCTCTTTTAATGAAGAATCCAATTGTATTTGATCAAAAGAGATTCTTTTTAAAGAAACTACTTCATTATTTAATGATAAAAACATCTTCTTTATTTGATGATATTTCCCCTCTTGAATCGTTACATAACACCAATAATCATCAATGATATCCATCTTTGCTGGTAGACATTGAATATTTCCATCAATAACAATCCCCCTAGCAAAAATCTCTTTATCCTTTTTACTAAGTTTCCTTTTAGTTTCGACCAAATAAACCTTATCTACATGATTTTGAGGTAATAAGAGTTTCTTTAAACTTTTATCATTTGTGAGTAGAAGTAAACCTGTCGTATCTCTATCTAATCTTCCTAAACAAAAACAATCTTTTTCTTCTATTAAATCAATGACACATTTTTCTTTTTCATCTTTATTTGCACATATATAACCTTGAGGTTTATTAAGCATAATGTAAGTAAAGGGCTGACTACTTAGTATTCTATTTTGATATTCTATGCAATCATCTTCTGTTATTTTTCTTTTAGCATCTGTTTCAACAAGTCCATTTACTTTAATTAAGCCATGCTTAATTAGAGTTTTGCATTGTTTTACATTACCTAAATGATTATACATTAAAACGTAATATAAATCTTTCATATTATCCCTTATAATTTTCCTTCAAATATTGAGCTACACTCTCTTGATCATGATGTCCTATAACACATGTTGCCTTTTCTTTAAGTTCTTGACAAGCATTTTCAACAGCATAACTTTCATCAGCTATTTCAAACATAGAAAGATCATTTAAACCATCACCAAACACAACTACTTTATCACAGTTTAAATATTCTTTTAATTGTAAGATAGCATGCGCTTTTGTTGCTTTTTTCGGTAAGATTTCTAACCACCAATCTTGGCTATAAATATCTTTAGAAAACAAGCATTGATAATAATCTTTTAAATCATGATAAAAACCTTCTAAAAGTTCTTTTGAAGCAATACATGTTATATAAAAGACATTTCCTTTAAAAAGATGGTCTTTTATAGGATTTTTTCTTTGATCATTTCTTGTGTTTATAAAATCAAGTTGTTGTTTTGTTATTTTATCAGGTATATAACTAAATTTTTCATAGTTATTTCTAAAAGCATAGACAATAGGATAGAAGTCTTTTTGTTTAAAATAGAAAGATAAATAATCCACTTCTTCTTTTAAGAAGAAATTAGAAACAAGAATTTCTTGGCTTTGATTATCAATAACAAAAGCCCCATTATAAAGAATTAAAGGAATTTTAGCAGTTAATCCTTTTGTTGCTGGTTTGGCTGAATAATAAGATCTTGCGGTCGCATAAGAAAACAACATCCCTTCATCTACTAATTGATTAATCACTTGATTAGTATAAGATGAAGTATGTTGTTTACTATTTAAAAGTGTTCCATCTAAATCAGAAACATATAATATTTTCATCTTATCTTATAAAATTTGTATTTCTTTTCGTATTTTGAGGAACATCAATTCCTGCCTTTTTACCAGCTTCAATACACTTTAACATCCATGCCATATTTTTACCTAAAGCATACATTGTATCTAATCCTTCTTTGTCTTGTTCTACTTCTTCTACGGTATTTCCATGAACCTCATTCCAATACATAGAAGAAACAATTGGCATCTGTGAAATACTAAAATATTTATTTAAAACATCCATACTTGTAACACTCCCTGCTCTTCTTGAAGAAGAAATCGTAGCAGCTGGTTTATGAACAAAAGCTGCTTTTCCACTATAAAAAATACGATCCATAAAACTTTGAATCTTTCCTGTTGGATGTGCATAATAAACAGGTGTTCCAAAAATAAAACCATCTGCTTCTCTTGCCATTTCTACAAATTCATTAACACAATCATCAAAAATACATTTTCCTGCCTTCGCACATGTATTACAAGCAATACAATCTTGTAAAGGAACATTAGGAATATGATAAATCAATGTTTCTATCCCCTCTTCCTTTAATGCCTTTTCTACTTCTTCTAACGCTCTATTTGTACACCCTTTAAGATGGGCTCCTCCATTAACTAATAATACTTTCATTCCTTTTTCCTCCTGTATTTATTGTAAAACACTCTATACTTTATGACAAATACTTATTTATTAGAAGTGAATATAAGAAAAGAAAAAGTCATTTCTCTCGCGTGATGAGAATTTGCATTAATAGTAAATTTTAATATTTTCTCTATGAAGTAAAATTGAAATAATTTAATTACATATCAAGCAAACAAAAGTTAGTCCTTCATTAAATTTTATTTCATGTTAAACATTTTTCGAAATTCATTTTTTAATTTTATTAGTCATGTAATGATATTCTTTCACATTTGGAACCTTTATATTATTTTTTATAATTTCTTTAAATACTTGTAAATAAACTTTTTCATTTTTGTAAACTGTAAGAATGTTATTCTTTGTGTATTCAATTGGAACTATTGAAATTTTAACTTTTTTCGATCCATTATAAGGATTCATGGTAGTATAAACATCGCCTGATTTTATATCATCTATAGGATATATTCGATCATTTTCAATAAATTTATAGTCATCATAATATGTATGTTCTAATGAGACAGCATCTCCATTTTTCCTATAATACAACATTAATACAGTCACTGAACTAAGTGTATCATTAGTATGATTTTTTATTGTATATTCAACATCCGTAGCTAAATTTCTCTCTTTTGCATAACCTCCATTCGATTTGAATTTATAATTTTCTAACGTTACAATACTAGTTTTATCATTTGTTAAATTTAATACTTTTTTCATTGCATATTTATCTCTTAAAGAGATTCTTGAAAGTATTTCATTCATTTTTGTAAAATCTTCATTTGAATAGTATTCTTTTACTTTATTAAATTTTCCTCTATATTTACTCAAAGAATCGAAATCGTTATATAGTTTATCAAAATCTTCTGATAAATCATTATCTATCTCAACAAGAAATTCAATATTATTCTTTAAATGGTAGATATCTTTTTTATATGATTTAATTTCTCTTACTTTCATCTTTTTACTATATATATCATTTAACAGCTTATAATAACTTGTTATAATCTCTTTTTTTACTTCATTATTTTCTTTGATATCCTTATTTTCTTTTAAAAGATTACATACATCATCGATATTATGATTTAATAATTGCGATTCTACTGTTTCTTTTTTACATCCTACTATGCTAAATATCATTGCAATAATTAGGATTATTTTATTTACCTTTTTCATATCTACACCATCCTATTGTATAATTAAAATACATTATTATAATTTTATATTTTAATTTATATATCTATTTCGTAAACTTTATTACACAAATGCTACATAAATTAGATTCTATTATTTTTTATTTTGTTCCTTTTATATTCTTCAAAACCACTTGTGTCTAATAAAATATTTTTATCATATAATAAAGATGTCTTTTCATATAATTGACATAATAACAATTGTTTTTCTATTGATTCGTTATCTTTCTCTTTATATTTAGTTATTATATAATCCATATAATCCTTCTTATTTCTATATTTCCAAAAGACATCATTTTTTTTAAATAACTGTTTTATTATATCAATAAAGTTGCTACAGACTATCATGAAAGAAAATAATATGACAATAGTCATTAATATATTAGAGAACAATATGTTCATATCTTCTATATATCCACTTTTTATTATGAATACCCCTATTAAAAAATATATGGACATGTAAAAGCAAAAAAATTTATTAATAAGTTCACTAATCATATAAATACCAGGAAAAATATAATCATTTTCCAATTTAATTAAAAAATAGTTCGTACACTCAAATATAATTACTATAGTCACCCACAAAACAATCCATTTAGATTCCCAAATCAAATTATAATATTTAATTATTTTCGAATTAACATTTATAAATTTTATCGGAATCACTAAAAAAACTACTGTCAAAAAATTTATGAAAAAAATTATTATATCCATATTACTAAAACCGTTTGGTTTAAATTCATTTACTTCATTTTCTACAACGTCTAAAAACTTATCTATCATTTTTCCTCTATTTCTTCCTTATCTATCATAGTATGGACGCAAATATGTAATTAAATATTTAAATTACTATATCTATTACTCCGTAATTGTTCTCAATTATTGGCAAATGTCGATTCTATATTCTTATCTTTATTTATAACAACTAATCTTTTTGTAAGCTATAAGTAAAATGCATTGTTCATTTAGTAAAAATTTGTTCTTTATATTTAAAATATTAACATTGTTAAAATTCAAAAACGCTGTCATTGTTATGATGACAACATAAATTTAATTTTTGACGAATCTTAAAATATTTTCTATGTGGAAAGTATGCGGGAACATATCTACTGGTTGACAATGTGTGATTGTATACCCGTGTTCATTTAAATACTTAGCATCTCTTGCTTGAGTGGCTACATCACATGAAATATAAATAATTTCTTTTGGACTTGCCTGTAATAAATGTTCTAAGAATTCTTCTGAACATCCTTTTCGTGGTGGATCAACAAAAACAACATCTAAATGGGTATTCTTTTTAACAAGCTCGACCATATATTTTCCAGCATCATCGCAAACAAAATCAGCGTTATCTATTTTATTAAGTAAAGCATTATTTTTAGCATCCTCTATAGCTTGAGGAACAACTTCGACTCCATAGACTTTCTTTACATGTTTTGCAAGTGAAAGGGTAATGGTTCCAATTCCACAATACGCATCTAAAACAGTTGATTCTTTTGTAAGATGTGCTAAATCAATCGCTGTTTGATAAAGTTTTTCTACTTGAATAGGATTGATTTGATAGAATGATTTTAAGGAAATTTTATATTGATTGTCTAATAATGTATCATAAATATAACCTTTTCCATACAGTATCTTTTCTTCATCACCTAAAATGACATTATCATGTCTTTCATTAATATTTTGAATAATGGTTTTAATATGTGGAAATTCTTGAATAAGTATTTCTACAATTTGATCAATATGCTTGATTGTTTTTTGATAGGTAATAAAACAAAGCATGAATTCTTCACTATGATAGCCTTTTTTTGTAAGAATATGTTTAATATTTCCTCGATGTGTTACTTTATCATAAGGTTTAATATTGTACTCTACAAAGAGTTCTTTCACTCTTTGAATCACTGCATTAGATTCTTCATTTTGAATCAAACATTCATTACAAGCAATAATATCATTGGTTTTTTGTTTATAAAAACCTGTAACAAGTTGTCCATTTTTATCATAGCCTAAAGGCATTTGTACTTTATTACGATAATACCATGGATTTTCTTGCATTAAACAAGGTTGAACATCCACATCAAGATGTCCAATTCTTTCCATACAATCTTTTACACGTTTAGTTTTAAAAGCTTGTTGACCCTCACTTGATAAATGCATTAAATGACATCCACCACATCCTTGATAAATATGGCATTTAGGATTGAGACGATATGGAGAAGCTTGATGTAATTCAATTAAACGTCCTACCCCATAATTTTTTAACATTTTAATACATTTAATTTGTCCAACTTCCCCTGTAATCATGCCATTTACAAAATAAGTAAATCCTTCATATTTAACGATTCCTTTTCCATCATGAGATTGATCAACACATTCTCCTATAAAATAATCATTTTTCTTCATTTTTTCCTCCAAAAAAACGAGCTGAGCTCGTTTATTGATTATTATTTGCGGCAGCTTTATTTGCTGCATCGACTTCTGCTTGTCTTTGAATTGCTTTATCTGCTGATGCTTGATCTTTAACATTTTGACCTGTATAGGTAATTGCATCAACACCTGCATGTTTTGTTCCAAATAATGGGAAATCACTTTCACCATTAGATTTTACAATAATTTCTAAATCATATTGTAAACGTCCATTTGCTTTATTTAAAAGTTGTGACCATGCAGCACCATCTTCTTTACTTTGTCCCATTGCATCATCAAAAGTATGCAAAGAATTTTCAACTAAAGATTTAGCAGTATCAACTTGAATATTATCTGATAATTGATAAGTAAGCTTAATTGTACGACAACTAACTTTAATTGCAACATCTTGAATATTTTCATCTTGTTCTATTTGTGATTCAACTTGAGTAATTGCATTTTTATCAACAGATAATAATTTCACACATCTTTCTCCATAAACAGGTCCATTATTATTTCCTGAAAAAACAAAAATATAAAGGAAAAAAGCAACTACTGCAACAACAAATAAAGTTAAAACAACATGCCATATTTTAAGCTTTCTCTTTTTCTTTTTTGGTTTAGCCACCTTTTTCTCCTTTACTTCATCATCAAATGTAAATTTCCCTGTATGATTTGCATGAATATCATTATTTGGTTTTAATTCATCTTTATCAAATTCGATTGTATCATCAAAAGAAAATCTTTCTCTTGCCATTCTTTCACCTTCTCTTCTATCATTGTATCAAATGTCTATCATTAATACAACAATGTACTTTGTGCATCCTTTCCAGCATTTTTAATCACAACAGCTTTCAATCCATCTTGATCATTAATCACTGCATAACTATCAAATCCAGAAAAATGATTATCCATTTGGTCTGCAACTGTTTCTACTACATAAATAAGTTCTGTATAACTTTTTACACTCGCAGTAATTTGAATTTTTAAACTTTGAATTGAACCATCTTTATATTTCCCATAACCTACAACACCAACAGCTTCAGTTGAAGCATTTTTTACATTGTTTTTAAAAACCGAAAATTGTGAATATAGAGCTTCATCTGCTTTATTTGCTTCATCACTTGTAAAAATATAAGTAGCATAATCTAAAGATTTAATATTTCCAACTTTTCCATTTTGACAATAACTACTATAAATAAAGCGTCCATTATAACTATTTTCTTCACTGTCATTTTGACGATAAACAGCAATAAAAGTAGGAATATCTTTCACAGATTTTTTTGTTTGTAAGTACTTATATAATCTAGAAATCGTTTCTTTTGCGTAACTGTCTATACTTCCTTCAGATAAAGTTGCATTCGTTCCACCTTTTGGATCTAGAATAATCGCTATAGACATTCCTTTTAAAGTATACTTATCTCCACTTTTTTCATAATAATCTTGTTCACTAATATTTTCTACCATCTTATTAATTTCTTGACCATCAACTAATTCTCCATTTAATGGTTGTAAAGAATATTTTTCTTTCTTTAAAAGTTGATTTTTATCATTTTGAACAAGTTGTAGACCCTCAGACATATAATAATCTGAAGTAGAGAAATAATCTGTCGATAAAGCTTGTAATTCTCTTCCTATTGTTTGAAAATCTTCAGAGGAAGAAAAATCTTGATAAAAAGTTTCTCTTACAAGATTCGTTCCTAAATTAACAATAGGATAAAATGAATCATCTAAAGAATCAGTAGATGATGTATCTTGGCTACTTTTTGTTTCTTTTTTACTTGTTTTTGACGTACATCCTGTACAAAGAAGTAAACATAATATAACTGTAAATAGTTTTTTCATGAGCACCCTCCTTTTTTGGCACATTATAGCATAAAATTATGATTTTATCATTTCCATAAACATTTCTTCCGTTAAAACTGGAATATTTAAAGATTGTGCTTTTGTAAGCTTACTACCTGCATTTTCCCCTGCTAATAAATAGGTTGTCTTTTTAGAAACGGATCCAGAAACTTTACCACCATTATTTTCTATTAAAGTAGCTGCTTCTTTTCTAGATAATGTAGGAAGTGTTCCTGTAACAACAAAAGTCATATTTTCTAATATAGATGAACTTTGAGTATCTTCAATTTCCATCTTTAATCCATAGTGCTCTAATTTATGAATGATTTCTTTATTCTTTTCATCTTTAAAATAATCAATTAAAATTTGTGCACTGGTATCACCAATATCATTGACTTCAATAAGTTGTTCATAAGAAGCATTCATCAATTGATCCATCGTTTTAAATTTCTTCATTAAAGATTTTGCAGCCGATTTACCAATATTTGAAATACCTAAAGCAGTTAAAACCTTCGTTGCATCATTTTCTTTACTTTTTTCAATGGCATTTAATAAATTATCTGTACTTTTAACAAGACCAATTACCTTTTTATCTAAAAGTTCTTGTCTTTTATCTTTTAAAATATAAATATCACTGACATCATGAATATACCCTTGATCTATTAAAGTTTCAACATACGATAAACCAAAACCTTTAATATCCATGGCATCTCTTCCTACAAAATTAACAACATTTCTAACTAGTTTACTTGGACATGTAGGATTAGAACATTTAATATCAACTGTCCCCTCTTCTTGATACGTTGGTGCCCCACATACAGGACACGTATTTCCTATTTGATAAGGAACACTTCCTGCAGGTCTTTTATCTTTATTGACACCTTTTACTTTAGGAATGATTTCTCCTGATTTATAAACAATGATTGTATCGCCAAGACGTACATCTAAACTATCAATAAAATCTTGATTATGAAGCGTTGCTCTTGAAACCGTTGTTCCACATAAACGGACTGGTTCAAAGATAGCTGTTGGTGTAATTCTACCTGTTCTTCCAACTGAAAGTTCTATATCTAAAAGCTTTGTTTCTTTTTCTTCTGGCGGATATTTATAAGCCACGGCCCAACGAGGCACTTTGGCTGTTTGCCCTAATTGTTGTCTTTGTGCATAGCTATCAATTTTAACAACTGCTCCATCAATATCATAGCCTAATTGATCTCTACTTTCACCAATCATCTCAATAGCTTTCCATACTTCTTCAAAGCTATGACAAATTTGATAATTATCAATGACTTTCATTCCTTGAATTTTTAAATATTCATAACCTTGACTATGACTCGTAATTTCTTTTCCTCGAATATCTTGAATATTAAAAATAAACATAGAAAGATTTCTTTGTTTTGTAATACGACTATCTAATTGACGTAATGTTCCTGCCGCACAGTTTCTAGGATTTGCGAAAGTTTTTTTATTATTAAGCTCTTGAATTTCATTAACTTTATCAAAGGCCTCATTTGTCATATAAACTTCACCACGTACTTCAAGATATTCAATAGGTTCCTTTAATTTATTTTTAACATCTTTGATTACTTTAGCATTAACGGTTACATCTTCTCCTTGAATGATTCCATCTCCACGAGTAATAGCCGTTGTTAAAAGACCATTTTCATATCTTAAAGCCATTGATAAACCATCAATTTTATATTCAACCACAAATACTGGATCAACCAACGTTTCTTGCATTGATTCCACAAATTCTTGAACTTCTTCTTTAGAAAAAACATCTTGTAAAGAAAGCATTGGGACACGATGTCTAACTAAAACACCGGCTTCTCTTTTAGCACTTCCCCCAACATGTTGAGTTGGCGAACTTGGTGTGACATATTCAGGATGATCCTTTTCTAGTTTTTTAAGTTCTTTCATCATCATATCATATTCATAATCACTTATTTCTGGATCGTCTTGGTTATAATAACGATCATTATGATATTCAATTGTTTTTACTAATTCTTCATATCTTTTTAAATCATCCATATTCTTACTCCTTTTTCAAATCTTTTTCATTATAACAAAATAATACTAAAAAGAGAATTCTAAGAATTCTCTAATTTGTAAGTTTTTTTAATGCTTTATGATTGGCCATTAAAGACTTCAGTCCTGCTGGAAGCTCAAAAGCAATATCTAAAATATTCTTATTGACCTTAACAACAACACCCTTACCAAAAATATCATGATTTACAAGGTCTCCTACTTTCCAATCATCAACTTTATTATCTCCAATTAATTCTGCTTTAGACACTGTTTGTTTAGGTACATAATCTGTTGTTTTAAAACGAGGCTTACTTCCGCTATGAATAATTCCTTCATTTCCTACTTCATCAATGAAACGACTAGAAATTTTAGGTGAATCTGTTACAAAACTAAATCCTTCACTATCTGTTAAGAAAAGCTGTTTTCTCGCTCTTGTAAAGGCTACATATGCGAGTCTTCTTTCTTCTTCAAGACCATCATCTCCATCTTCAGCTAAACTTCTAAAGCTTGGGAAAATTCCTTCAGATAAGCCTAAAACAAAGACATAATCAAATTCTAGACCTTTAGCCATATGAATAGACATTAAAGAAACATATTGCCCTTGATCAATAGAATCATTATCTGTATATAAAGAAATATCTTGTAAATAATTTTCTAATGTTGGTGCATCTTCATGAGAAACTTGAAAATCATAAATTGAACGTTGTAATTCATGAATATTATCAATACGATTATCTTCTAAATCATTTTTTAACATATCGATGTAGCCTACATCAATCATTAATTGTTCAAACATTTCATGTAATGGTAAAGTTGAACGTCTTGCTTTTTCAATTGCTTCAACTAAAATTCGCACTTCTTTTTTAGATTTATTAGATAGTCTAATTTCATCACTATGAAGCGTTAAAGCATCATAAAGTGAAATTTGATGATTAAGTGCTACTAATTGAATATTTTCTAATGTTTTTTTACCAATACCTCTAGCTGGTGTATTAATAATTCTTTCAAACGCTAAATCTTCTTGATTACAAACAAGTCTTAAATAGCTTAAAGCATCTTTAACTTCTTTACGATTAAAGAATTTTAACCCCCCAAAAATACGATAATCAATTCCTTTACGAATCAATACTTGTTCAATCGTACGTGATAAATAGTTTGCACGATATAAAATTGCAATATCACGATAATTAACCCCATCTTGATTATTTACAATATCTTCGATTTTATTAGCAATCCAATTAGCTTCCTCTTCTTCACTTTTAGCAACATGGTGAATCACATCTTCTCCACCTGTTTGCTTTGTAAAAAGATTCTTTTCTAAACGTTGACTATTTTTACGAATTAAATTATTTGATACTTTTAATATATTTCCAGTTGAACGATAGTTTTGATCAAGAATAATTGTTTTATTAGGTTTGAAATCTTTATCAAAATCTAAAATAAAATGAACATCTGCTCCTCTAAAGCTATAAATTGTTTGATCAGGATCTCCAACGACACATACAATCGCTTGTTTAGATAATAATTGAACTAAATGATATTCTATTTCACCAACATCTTGGAATTCATCTACATGAATATATTGGAATTTTCTTTGCCATTTTTCTAATATATCTGGATAATTATCCAAAATATAAACTGCTTTTAATAATAAATCATCAAAATCTAATAAGAAATGATCTTCTTTATAGTTTTCATAGGCTTCATAGACTTTTGCTTTTTTGAGTTCTCCTGAAAATTGTCCAGCTAATTCAATGGCTCTTTGTGGAGAAACTCTTGCTGTTTTATATGAAGAAATTGTATTGATCATGCTTTTAATAGAAATAACTTTTGCATCTATTTCTAATTGTGTATAAAGCTTTTTAATAAGTGCTTTTTGATCTTCCTCATCCATAATTGTAAAATTACTTGGATAATTTAAAACATTAATATGTTGTCTTAAAAATCTCACACATAAAGAATGAATCGTACAAATAAGTGTTCCACTTCCATGAATACCTACAACTTCATTCACTCTTTCTTTCATCTCGTTAGCAGCTTTATTGGTAAAAGTAATTGCCAAAATAGAACGAGGATCAATTCCTACATCCTGTATTAAATGTGCAATACGATAAGTCACAACTCTTGTTTTTCCAGAACCTGCCCCCGCAATAATTCTTAAGTGACTATCTAAATACGTTGCTGCTTCTTTTTGATTTTTATTTAACAATGTATCTAAATCCATTTATTTCACCCCTATTTATCTTATTATATTACATGGATAATGATAGAAAAAGAGAAATCTTTCATTTCTCTTTTTAATATTGATGTGATAAGCCAACGATATCATTAATATCTTCAACACCAAGTTTTTCAAGTTCTTTTGGTAAATCTTGAATAATTTTATAACAAGCATATGGATCAACAAGGTTTTGACAACCAATCGCCACAGCGCTTGCGCCTGCAACCATCATTTCAATAACATCATGGGCACTTGAAATACCACCCATACCAATTACTGGAATCTTAACAGCTTTACTTACTTGATGAACCATACGTAAAGCTACTGGGAAAATAGCTGGTCCTGAATAACCACCTGTTCCATTAGCGATAATCGGTTTTCCAGTTTTGATATTAAAACGCATACCTACTAAAGTATTGATCATTGTAATTCCATCAGCTCCAGCTTCTTCTACAGCCTTTGCCATTTCAACGATATCTGTTACATTAGGAGAAAGTTTAACATAAACCGGTTTTTGGGAAACGGCTTTTACTTTACGTGTAACATCCGCAGCCATTTGTGGATTTGTCCCAAATTGAATACCTCCACTATGAACATTTGGACAAGAAATATTAAGTTCTAACGCTCCTACCATATCATGTGTTGAAATACGTTTTGCAGTTTCAACATAATCATCAACACAGCTTCCTCCGATATTCGCGATGACTTTATCATTATAACATTTACGAAGTTCTTCTAGCTCATGAGACATGACCGCATCAACACCGGGATTTTGGAGTCCAATTGCATTAAGCATTCCACTTGGCCCTTCCGCAATACGTGGTAAAGGATTTCCATAACGTGGTTCAAGTGTTGTTCCTTTAATCATGATACTTCCTAAAACATTAATATCATAGAATCTTGTAAATTCATAACCAAATCCAAAAGTGCCTGATGCTGGAATCACTGGATTTTTCATTTCTAAACCTGGAAGTTTAACTTTTAAATTAACCATTTACAATAACCTCCTCACTTAATAAAATTGGTCCTTCTACACAAATACGTTTATAAGGTTTTGTTTTCACTTTACATGAACATCCCATACAAGCTCCAAAACCACATCCCATTCTTGCTTCAAAAGAAAGTTGTCCGTTTTCTGGATAATTTAAAGCAAGCGCATCTAACATTGGTTCAGGTCCACATGTATAATAATGATCAAATGTTAAATTAGCTTTTTTAATAACATCAATAACTGTTCCTTTAACACCTAAAGAACCATCCATTGTTGCTACTAAAACATCTCCAAATTCTTGGAATTTATCTAAATAAAAGACATCTTTTTTAGAAGAAAAACCTAAAACAGTTGTCACTTCAATTCCTTTTTCTTTTAATTTTTTACCTAAGTTATAAAGAGGTGGTGTTCCAAGTCCTCCACCAATAAGTAAAGCTTTTCCTTCTTGAACAGTAAAACCATTCCCTAAACCAATTAAACAATCCAATTGATCTCCAATTTGTTTATTCTTTAAAATTTCTGTTCCTTGACCAACAACTTTAAAAACAATCACAATTGTATTTTCATCATAATCAGAAATAGACATTGGTCTTCTAAGATAAGGTTGTAAACTTTCATTGATCTTAATGTTTATAAATTGACCAGGTTGACTAATATACTTAGCCCCTTCTCCCTTTAAAGTCATTTCATAAACATCATCTGCAATGTTTTCAATTTTTGTAATTTCCATTAACCCTTGATAGTTCATAAATTCCTCCTATAATTTTTCAATCTTTCCATCTAAAATATGATATTTTACTAAACCAAAACATTTTGTATCTAAAAATGGTGTATTCTTTGCTTTTGAATAAATATTATCTCTCGTAATCGTATATTCTTCATTTAAATCAATGATAGCAATATTAGCTTTTTTACCAACAGCAATATCATGATCCAATCCAATTACTTGACTTGGATTGACTGTCATACATTTTAAAACAGTTTCTAAATCTAACAAATTCTTCTTAACTAAATATGTATAAACAAGACTAAAAGCATGTTGATTACCAATAATACCAAATGGTGCTTGATCAATTGGTTTTAATTTTTCTCCATCACTATGAGGTGCATGATCTGTTGAGATACATGTCACTGTTCCATCTTTAAGTCCTTCAATTAAAGCATCTAAATCTTCTTTACTTCGAAGTGGTGGATTCATTTTATAATTTGGATTTAAGTTTTTAATATTTTCATCTGTTAAAATCAAATGATGTGGACAAGCTTCTCCTGAAACAGGAAGTCCTTGTTTTCGATATTCTCTTAATCCTGCCACAGTTTCTTTAGTAGAAATATGACAAATATGATAACGATTACCAATTTCTTTAGATAATTGTAAATCACGTAAAGCATGATTATATTCTGAAGCATTATTGATTCCTACAAGACCATTTTCTTTAGAAACACGTCCTAAGTTAATACATGCTCCTTTTTCAAGTTCTCCTTCATCTTCACAATGAGCAACAATAATACTATTGATTGCTTTTGCTTCTTTCATGGCTTTTGCCATCATTTCTTTACTTTGAACACCTTTTCCATCATCAGAAAATCCCTGTACAATATCAAAAGCATTATTTTCTTTAAAATCAACAAGCTCTTGTCCTTTTAAATCTTTCGTAATAGCACTATAAGTATATGTATGAATAGAGCTATCTTTTTGAACTCTTTGAATAAAATCTTCAATAGTTTCTTTATCATCCATACATGGATTTGTATTAGCCATCGCTACAATATGCGTATATCCTCCATATTTAGCAGATAAAGTTTCTGTTTTAATAGTTCCTTTATGTTCAAATCCTGGTTCACGTAAATGAACATGAAGATCAACAAAACCTGGTGTTACTAAAAGATCCGTACAATCAATTATATTTTCACCATCTAAATCATGACCTATTTGACTAATTGTTTCACCATCAATTTCTACATCTAATTTTTGAATTTTATTTTGGTAAAAAACATTTCCATTTTTTAATACAGTTTTCATAGTTTCTCCCTTTTTCGATTAAAAACATCTTTATTTTTATCATATAAAGTATACTAAATGATACTTATTTTTTCAATGAAAAAACGGCATAAAAAAACAGCCAAGAAGGCTGTATTTTTATTATCTTTTTTTATTATTTTTTCTTGCTGCTTCAGATTTTAATTTTCTTTTTAATCCTGGTTTAACATAGAATTCTCTTTTACGAGCTTCAGCAAGGGTACCTGTTCTAGATACTTGTCTTTTAAAACGACGTAAAGCGTCATCTAAAGATTCGTTTTCTCTTACTACAGTTTTTGCCATGATGATTCCCCCCTTTGACTCTTAATTTACAAAAGTATTATATAGAGAATCTTTCCTAATTGCAAGAAAATATTGTTATTTTTAAGCATAAATATTAATTTTTTGCGTATAATATCCTTTTTTGCCCTATTTATGCAAAAAATCACTAGAATTTGGTAGTTTTATCAACTTCTTTTCAATATAACTACAAGATGGAATTATTTTCAAAGAATTGTCTTTTACATAGCCCATCAAAGCATCAAAAAGCTTTCCTGCCATCCCTTGACCTTGATATTTTTCATGAACAACCGTTGAAATAACATCAATCACATTTTCTTCTTTTCTAACATATTTAATATAACCGACTTCTTCATCCTGATCTTTTAAAACAATAAGACCTTCTTTATATTCTATTTTCATATATGTTCTCCTTTTTATTTCTTTAATAATTTATACACTTTACATGTTTTATCCTTCTTATTTTTTAAAACAAATCTAACATATTATCTAAATAAATAGCTTCTCTTACATGTATTTGATATTCAGGTTTTACCATATAATAAAGTAAAAATTCTAACACTAAAGCACTCCCTAAACTTCTACCTTCTATTTTAAATTGAGAAAAACCTTTTGGTAAATAATTATTTTGAATATCTTCAACACTGATAAAACTCGAATTTTGCATTGCTTTAAAAAAGCGATACCCCTCATGAGAATCTGGTGCCTTGCATACATGATCTAAACAATCTTCTCCTAGATTTTGACGGCTAACCGTTTCATAACATTTCTTTCGTTCAAGACAGCCTATAAAACAGCATTCATTACATAAAAATTCAATTTTATCCTTATCTTTTTGTAAAAGATTTTCTAATTGTTGAACTTTATTTAAACGAAAATCAGGAACAACATATAAAAAGTCATCTCTCTTTAATTCATCTACTAATTGTTCAAATTTTGTAAGAACTTTCGTTGTTGAAGAAACAAAATAAAAACGTGGAAATTTCTTTTTTAAATATTCTAGTAACAAATCAGAATGAATGATAATCCCACTTTGAATCTCACTTTTTTCAAATAAAGCACAAAGATCATTACATCTTTTATCTTGAAGATGTTTTTCTTGAAGTAATGAATTACTGAAAGTAAGTCGCGAAGAAATATGATAGTGATTCATTAATTTAAGAACTTCATAAGGATTTTGATTCCCTTGTCCTATTCTTCCTCCACCCCATAAGCAATCTTCAGGACTTCCATAAATAGAACCTATTTCACACCAATCATAAAAATATTCACGATGATGATAGAATAATGGTAAAAAGACTTTATATAATTCATAAAATTCAAATAATCCTGGTAAATGAAAATACGCTTTTTCCTTTTTTGACAATTCTATCACCTCTTCTTTAAATGTTATCTAAAAATTTATGAGCCCCTTGCAAAAATAATTCATATCTTTTTTGTGTTACCTCATTATCTTCTTCATCCCAGACTTCAAAGATATATTCTTTATTATTTTGAATTATAGAGCATAATTGTTTTGCCGTATAATATTCATCATTTAAGTTATATAATTTTATAATTCTTTTATCTAAGGTTTTATTATAAACATCTTTACTCGTATATCCTTGTATATGAGTTAATGGATCAACACATTGTTCGTGATACTTTTTACAAGGTTTACAAATGTCATCTCCATCAATTGTTAATTTTAAATCAACAGATGGATTTTCAATAATTTCATTAGCAACCTTATAAAAATCATGTCCCATTTTTTCATCAGGAACAAATCTGTCTATCCCAGATCCATATAATTTAATAATATCAATAAAATGATGTGGTTTAATTAAAATTGAGTTCATTAATTAATCTTCCTTTCATTAATTCTTCTAATATTTTTTATAGCAATTAATTCACCTATTTTTGGAAACAACATTACTCAAAATAGTTCCTACAATTAGTGTGATAACACCTAAAATTATTGTATCATTCATACTAATAATAGAATAAGCTCCTAATATTAAAATGATAGCAGTTATATCAAGTGTCATTGCTAACATCCTGCATAATCTCATCTTATTTATTTTTTCTTTATCAACTTGGCTCAAATCATTATATCCAGCAATCATATTTGAACCTTTTCCAAAATATAAAGGAATAGAAATAACTATTAATAAAATCGCACACAACAATAACGGTATTTGCATATCAATAATTTCCTCCATTCCTTTTATTCTACATTAAAAGTTAATTATTATTTAATAATTCTTCTAATACTTTTCTTACATTATGAGCAGCATCTTCTTGTATTTCGATAATTCTTGCCCCTCTAGCTTTCGCAACTTCTCTTAAATCAACAGATATTCCTGTATGAAATGAACATCCTACTACCAAAAAGATATCTCCTGGTTGTAATTTATAAACCATTTCATAAGCCTTTTGATAATTTGGTGCTGGATCACCATAAAGTACCGGTTTATTATATAAAGAATACGCAATATCCATTTCATCATCTTCTGGTAATCCACCATGCAACTCTAAAGCATCACTTCCTGCAAGTTTATGCAAACCATCAATATTCATAGTAATAATTGGTATATGATACTCAGCTAATGCATAGTGACCATCATTGGGTTTAGCACCATTCATATTGGCTTTAAGTTGTTTAATAACTTCATTATATTCTTCATGATGTGTATTGGCATAACTTCTAAATAGTTTTTCCCTTACATCTGGTCTTTCCATAAATGTTGGTATATTACTTTGTTTTGATATTCCTGCTCCTGTAAAAGCTAATATTTTCATATAAATCAACTCCTTTAACTAATCAAAATTATATCACATAAATAAAAGAAGCACTTAAAAATTGCTTCTTTTATTTATTGTTCATAATTCCATACAATTCCTTCGTTTTTTCTTCATTTTCATAATTAATCAAACAATTGTCATCTTTAGTTTCAAAATAAATATATGAATGAATATTTGGATTTATATAAATAAAACATGTTCCAAATTGTGTATCAAAATAACCTGCATAGCACTTATCTTCTTTATAACCTACTTGTTTATTTCCAATTTCAACATTATCCAATAATTTAATATTTCGTATTTTATCTATTTTAATTGTTGGTTCACTACAATTAGGTACAGATGTAATGATTTCATTATCTTTAATTTTAATAGCTGGTTTTTGATTAGAATCTTTTATTAAAGACGTAACGATCAAAATAGGAATCAAAATAACTAAAATAATAATAAAATAATATCTTTTTTTCATTTTTCTACCTTTCCTCTATATGCTTTCTTATAATACATGTATTTACCACTTAATTGTAAATACTCTATCTGCTTCCTATTTCTAATTATATAAACTATAGTAGCAAGATCATTAATTGCTCCTAAAATTATAATACTTGAAACTAATCCTATCATTTTTAAAATCAATGGATTTGATAGTTTTACAAATATTACAAAAATCGATAATGGCTATGTAATAAGTAAATTAGGTAACAATAAAGTATAAAGATACTCTTTTACATTCTTTATTTCTGTACAATGTGTTATCATTCCAAACCCCTGAAACCAAATATAAATATCTTCTTTTTTAGAAAAAGTTATTGCATGAAAGTATTCATGGACAATCATTAATAAAATTACAATAATAAAACCCAATATATCTATTAAAAATACATTTAAAATTTTTCCATTATATTTAGAAATTAATAATTTTAAGCTTTTTGTTAAAGGATATAAAATAATCAAAAAAACAAATAGATAGTCAATCCATCCAATAGCCATTTTCTCCAATCGTGATTCATCAACGCTTTTTAACTGATTATTATTTTTTAAATAACCTCTAAACTTTATTGTCATAGATAACACCTCCAGCATTATTATTTCTTAACAATCCAATCACTTTCTACATTTTCTCTTATTGCATAATAACCTCGTGGCATGTCTTTTAATAAGCAAATAGAATAATCAATGTTATAAACTTCAAATAAAGAAACAATACTTGCATCTTCTATATTATGATTGCTTCCACATAAAAATTGCCACATACCGTCATCTTCATCATGACTTACATATAAAATAGGATGTCCTTCTAAAATATGACAACATACAATGCATGCTGTATTTTGTTGATCATCAAAAGGAAATGATAGTGTTTGTTTTTTCTTCGTAAAAAATCCCATAAATATGCCTCCTTAATCAAAATATGTTTTCCATTTTTCTCCTGCCTTATAAGCATCAAAACACATTTGAATTTGTTCTTCATTATTCTTTTTTGCAGCAAGTAATGAAAGTTTGTCTTTTGTAAAATAATCAAAACCTATTGTTTCACTATTTTCTTTAAAAACACCACCTTCTACTTCACAAAGCATAAATATTTTACATACTTTATAAGCATAGATTGGTTGATTATGTTTTTCTCTATCTTGAATTGCAATGACATTTTTAACAACAACATCAAGTCCTGCTTCTTCTTTTACTTCCTTTATCGTATTTTCCATAACTGAGACATTGACATCACACCAACCACCAGGTAATGACCATGTTCCATTTTTCTCTTGTACAAGTAAGATTTTATCTTCTTTAAAAATAGCAGCACGTGTATCAATTTTGGGTGTTTGATACCCTACTTCATTACAAAAAAGCCCTTCTACTTGTTCTACTGGTTTATTTGAAATATCTGCCATCATCATAGCGGAAAGTTGGCGAATACGTTCATAGCGTTCTTGATTATAAACATCTTTTCCATAAGTAAGTCCGGCATGTGCTAAACTTTGTAATTCAATAATATAATCAATCCATTTTTTATTTTTATCCATACACATTTCCTCTAATCTTTATTGATTTTATTATATCATATTTTTCTCATTGCATTTTTATTGAAAACAGATTTATAATAAAACTTACCCATAAGGAGGAAAACCAGATGAAAGAATTTCAAAAAAAACTTATTGTACACGGTTTAATGAAAATCAATGACAAGTATCTTGTCATTAAAAGAAGTATTAGCAAAAGAGGAAAACCAAATGTATATCCTGAATATTGGGATATCCCTGGAGGCTCCGTAGAAGACTTTGAAACACCTGTAGAAGCTTTAATTAGAGAAGCCAAAGAAGAAGCTAATTTAGATGTTGAAGTAAAACAAATCATTCATGAAGATAGTAATTTTGATAAAAGTAAAAATACGATGTTTACTCGACTTGTTTATATTTGTACTTTAAAAAATACAAATGATTATGTAATTCAATTAGATTCAGAAGAACATAGTGAATACCGTCTTATTTCTTCTCTAGATGAAATGTTTGATGAAAAGGTTGTTCCATTTTTAATTGATATCTTATCTAATAAAAATCTCTAATAGAAAATAACTCTATTAGAGATTTCTTTTATCTTTTTTTAATTGGAATCCATATTTCACAATAATAATTTTCATCCAATGTACCTTTAAGATATTTTGTTGGATCATCATAATATTCTACACAATATCCAGCAGCAAATTCATAATCTTTTAACGCCGGTAACCATTCCGTAAATATTTTAACATTTGCATCTTGCAAGGCTCTAGGCATTGCTCCAACACACGGAAAAACTGCCCATTCAAACTCAGGAATAGTTTCTAACACAAAGCCTTCTGGAATAACTTGTTCTTGATAAGGATCTGCAATTAAATAGTCAAAGTTTTCTTGCCCCATTTGTTTATCAATGTTAATTCCATAAACTCCTCTAACAACTTTTCCTTTACCTGTTTGATAATGCTCTTTCCAAAAATCAGGAATGACTTTTTTAGCATTTTCATAAGCAAACGTTTTTTCATTTGCGATAACTTTAAACGCTTTTTTTCTTTCAATCTTGTAATCCATAAGATATCCTCCTTCTAAAGCTATTGTTAGTTTCAGTGGAGCAAAGGATTTCAAAGTTGTATGCTTCTTACGAGCAACTGTTGGTGTTACACCATGAAAACGTGTAAAAGCTTTGGTAAAACTATCTGGCGAATCATAGCCATATTTTATGGCAATATCAATAATTTTTATGTCACTTCCTGCAATTTCATTACCCGCAAGCGATAATCTTCTTTTACGAATATATTCACTAATAGTAAATCCACATAACATAGCAAATCCTTTTTGAAAATAAAATTCAGAAATATGAACATATCTTGCAACATCTTTCACTGTTATATCTTCTACTAAGTGGTTTTCAATATATTGAATTGCTTTTTCAATTGCATTTACCCAATCCATATCTTTTCTCCTTTTCTCTACTGTACTTGTATTATAGTTAAGAAAAAAGATTTTCTCCCGACACTATTTGCCTTCATTTGTCTGTTTTAATTTTTCATAAGCTTCTAATAACCAAGTATGAGGCATAAGAAGTTGATGTGTTTCAAATTGATAACTTATAAACCAATAACATCCTTTATCTAAAGAAATATTGACTGCATTTTTTAATTGCTGATAATAAGGAGGTATTCCTCCTTGATCCCATGCAAGCTTATCCGCTAAGAAAATAATTTTATTATAATCATTTATTTCTTTTTTCAAAGTTGTATGACATTCAATTGCTGATAAAATATCTTCATCTTCAATATGAAAATAGTTACGTGCTATTTCCTTAGAAATTCTTTGATGCAATAAGAAATGATATTTTTCTTCACTTGGATCTATTTGATACCCTAATTCTTTAGCGTATTTATACATATCCTCTGGTGAAAGGATTGCACTGATATCATGCAACAAAGCAGCTATCATACATTTTTCAATATCTAAATGATATTGGATTGCAAGCTTTTTAGCTTCTTTGGCTACATTTTCTACATGATTCCATGTTTTTTCTTTATGATATTTTAAATAAAGTTTTTTGATTTTATCGTATAATTCAATATTCATTTTATACTCCTATTTTAGATATTTAATAAAGCTATAACCTTTTTTAGAATATCCTTGTTTTTCATAAAAAATATGCGCTGTTTTTCTAGAAATCCCACTATTCAAAGTAATCGCAGCCATATTATTTGTTTTGGCATATTTTTCAACCTCTTGTATAAGATGTTTTCCAATCCCTTTGTTTTGATAATTTTTATCAACAGCAAGAGCATTTACCCTCATTATTTGTTTTGGAAGTTCAAAGACATAACTTACTTCTATTCCAATAAAACCAACAACTTTATTTTCTATACAAGCAACATTAATCAAATAATTATTTTTAATCATTTCTTCTACTCTTAAAACAAACAAACTATAATCAACTTCATACCCTAATTCATTTTTTAATAATTCATAAATAGGTTTTATATCATTTTCTTCAAATAATCTTATTTTCATATTTGCTTACCCTATTTTCTTTACCACTAATTTATTCATAGCATGAAGATGCTTAATACCATTTTCATGTTCATCATGAAATTTTTTATTTTCAAACATTAGGGTTTTCCAGTTTATATAATAATCTTTAATTTCTTCATTTTTAAAGACACCTACCATAACATCTTTTAAATCATCTGGAATAGGTTCTTCATCTGTAAATAAAGCAATAACATGATATCCATTTACATTTGTCCATTTCTTTAACAACTCTATTACTTGTGGTTGTTTTGTTTTATCAATAAATTGTAAAACACCATGAACAATTATTAAATCATAGGAATATCTAAAGGGATAATCTAACACATCACATACCCATGTATGAATATTTAAATTATTCTTTTGTTTTAAATAATCTATTTTTTCAATCGCATTTTTTGATAAATCAAATGCATCTACTTGAAAACCCAAGCTTGCAAGGTATAAAGCATGTCTTCCATCGCCACAACCCACATCAAGTATCTTTGCATCTTTCTTTAAATACGGAACAAGTTCTTTAACCTCTTTACTTGGATTTCCAAATGTTGATTTTTCTTTATTTAAATATTCATCTTCCCAAAATGGTTTCATTTTTTATCTCCTTATTTCCACATCACATTCATATACAACTCATTTTGTTTTTCCCACTCAGCTTCATTATGATGACCTCCAGGAATAATATTGATATAACTTGTTGCACCTTGAGATACAATATAATCATTAAATTCTTGAATGTTTTTAATAAAGCGTTGTGGTCTTTTAAATTCTTCCGTTCCTAAAGACATATAAATACGTGTATCAGGATTTAAATTTTGAGGAAGATCTCTTTCTAAACGTTTTTTACATAAGCCAAAGGCTGGTGACAAACAAGCGGCTTTAGAAATATATTGGTTGCATTTGATAACTCCATAAAATGCCATTAATCCACCCATAGAACTTTCTGCAATGGCTGTACATTCTCTAAAAGGATATGTTCTATATTTTTGATCAATCATCGGTTTTAATTCATAAACAAGCCAATCTAATGTTTGAATACCTTTTCCTTGAACACGTCCAAAATAACGACTATTTAAGTTATAAGGACAATACTCACTTAATCTTTCATTTCCTTCATGATTACATTCAATCCCTACAATAATCAATTTCTTATCATAATGATCTAAAAAATCAGCTAAGCCCCATGATTTACCATAAGTAGCATCACTATTCAAAAACAAATTATGTCCATCAAACATATAAACAACTGGGTATCTTTCATCACTTTGATAATAATCATTAGGTAAATAAATATGCAATGTTCTTTGACAGTTAAATGGTCTTAAATAAACATCATATTTCTCTAACATTGAAAATACCTCTTTTATAATGAAATAACTTCATCAAGATCACATTGATCTATTTGATTTTTACCACCAATAATACATATTCCACCTTTTTCTAAAGTTTCATCGATTTCTTTCGCAATTTCTAACAATTCATCCTTATCTACATTTAAAATAGCTTCTAATTGTTCTTGTCTTGCTTTTTCATCTTTTTGATTAAAATAATACAAATCACCATACTTACCAATATTATAAGGCATCATAAGTGGCATTAATCCTGATAGTGCGCCAATAATAAATCCTGTTAAATCATGATTTTCCTTTAAATAATCTTTTAAAAATGTTCCACATTTTTCATATTTCTTTAAAGATTCTTTTCCATTTGGATCACGATAAGAATAACAACATGTAAATCCTGAAGCACGCGATACTAAACCTGTACCATAAGCTCCACCTTGTACTCTTACTACATTCCATAAATAAGCTAAAGAAATAATGTTTGAAGCAAGTGGTGTTATTTTAGAAGTCTCTAATAGATAACCTCCTTTAGAGGCATAAGCAATATCTGAAGGAATAATAATTCCTTCTTTTTTAATAGAAAAAGGTTTGATGATTGCTTTTTCTAAAGCATCAGAGACTTTTAATGTTTCTTTTAAATAAAGAACTTGTTTTTCTAAGTTTGTATCATCATTTCCAGTAAAGGATAAAGTTAAACGATTATAGAAACAAACATTTTGATAAACACTTTCTAATTTTTGTTTTAAAGCAACAAAATCAAAATGATCATCTAATTCTTTTAACCATTTATAATAAGCAATTCCACTACTATATTCATCAATAACACCCGAAGGACTTACCATCGCTAAAACTCTTTTCATAGATAAACTATGTCCCGACATAGTAATCGCTTGTTTTAATGAAATAATACGTTGTTTTAAAATGTCATGAATCATTTTTTCTTGATCAAAAACAGATTCTTGTATGATTTCAACAAGAAGTTGTAAAGCTTCTTTTTCATTTTGTTCTAAAGTAGAAAATGAAGCTTTGAAGTAAACTTGATTTTCTTTATTAGTTGTTTCATATGTATTAATAGAATAATTCATTGTTCCACAAAGAAGACGAATCTTTGTAGAAAGATCTTTAGCACTATGTTTTGTTGTAGCGATATTTCCTAATAAGGAACATATAAAAGATAAGGTACTAATTTGATCTAAATCTAAATGATCTATATTAAAATAAAGGGAATAATAATAAATACCATTGGTTTCTGTTTGATGTTTTAAAACTTTGCATCCTTCTAAATCTATTAACTTTGAAGGAATCTTTTGTACTTTTGCTTCAATATCTTCAAGATTTAATTTTGGTAAAGTATTTAAGTTTTCTAAAGTGTCTGGTGCTTGTTGGAAAGCATCTAATTGTTTTTGTTCTATTTGTAATTGTTGTTTTTGAACATCTGTCATAGAATTTAAAACATTTGTTAATGTCTTTTCTTCTTTTTCACGACGAATCTTTCCTAACTCTTTTGAAGGTTTTAAAACAATTTCACAACTATGATTATTTTCTAAAAGAACTTCTTTGATAAGATTTTCAAAATACCCTTCATTTACTTTCTTTTTCAAATCATCAAAGATCTTTCCATATTCTAAATGGGCTTCTGGTTTTCCTCCATAAAGCCAGCTTTCTAACACTTGAAATCCGAAAATAATTCCTTGAGGATAACCACCAAAATTTCTTTCTTTTAAATTTAATTCTAAATAAGCAAGTGTGGCTTCAAGTTGTTGACGATCAATACCTTTCTTAATCAATGTTTGAAGCGTATCAAAAACAATTTCTTTAACTTGATCTAAGTTTTCTTCTTTTATATGATCAACTTCTAATTGACACCAATTTTGTAATTCACCATCATTAATTGCTAGATAAACATTTTCAGCAAGTCCTTTTTCTAAAAGCACTTTATTTAAAACTGCCTGGTTATCACCACATAAAACATCACTTAATACTTGCATCGCAATAACTTTTTCATAGTCTTGATAACTTCCAATCACATTTCCCCATGCCATGCGATATTTATTTTCAGCGTTTTCTTCTTCCCCTATTTCATAATCTACCACTTGTCTAGAAACTTGAACAGGTTGTTGATAAATTGGTCCTTCTATTGGTAAATTAGCTTCCATTGATGAAAGATATTCTTGATTTAAAAGTTCTAAAACGTCATCAAGTGGGACATCTCCATCTAAAAAGACAAAGGCATTCGAAGGATGATAATATTTTTGATAAGTTTGGATAAATTGTTCATAGGTTAAATCGGGAATAGCTTCAGGATCACCTCCTGAAACATATTGATAACAGTTGTCTTTAAATAAAGCTCGATTCAACGCATTCATCATAATTTCACGAGGACTTGAAAAAGCCCCTTTCATTTCATTTAAAACAACCCCTTTATAAGTTGGTTTTTCTGTAGCTTCAATATGCCAGCCTTCTTGTAAAAAGATTTCTTTTTTATTTAAAATCAAAGGATTAAAAACTGCATCTAAATAAACTTTTGTTAGATTCATAAAATCTTGATTATTTCTAGATGAAATAGGATAAAAGGTTTTATCTTCAAAGGTCAAGGCATTTAAAAAAGTGCTCATTGAACTTTTCATTAATTCTACAAAAGGTTCTTTAACAGGGTATTTTTTAGAACCACATAAGACCGTATGTTCTAAAATATGAAAAACCCCACTATCATCACTTGGTAAGGTTTTAAACGCAATACCAAATGTTTTATTTTCTTCATCACGTTTTAACCAAGCAAGTTTTAAATGGGTTTTTATATGTTCCATTTCATACATTGTTGCATTAAGTTCACTGACTTCTGCCCTTTTTTTAACGACAAAGCCATATTTTGATTCATTTATTTTCATTGTACTACCTCATTTCTTTACATCTTATTTTACCTTTGAATAGACATTTTGTAAACGAAGACAATATTTTAGTAAACATTGATTTCAAATTTACTAAATGATAAAATAACTATAGATTGGAGGTTTTTATGGCAACAATAAAAGATATTGCTGAATTAGCGAAAGTATCAAGCGCCAGTGTTTCGCGTATTTTAAATAATGACCCTACTTTGTCTGTTCCTAAAGAAACAAGACAACGTGTCCTTGATGCAGCTAATCAGCTTGGTTATAAAAAGAAAAATAAAAAAGTCTATGATACAGTGATGACATTAGGAATCATTCAATGGATATCTCCTATTGAAGAATCCAATGACCCTTATTATTTAAGTATTCGTCAAGGAGTAGAAGAATATTGTTTTAAAAACAAGATTGCTATCAAACGTGTTTTTAAAACAGATGTTGATTATTTAAATCAATTAGAAGATATTCAAGGTTTAGTTTGTATTGGAAAATATAGTCAAGAAGATATTGAAACATATAAAAAGATATGTTCAAATGTTATTTTTTTAGATATGAATATTGATCCTATTCATGAATGTTGTATTTTACTTGATTTTAAAAATGCAGTTAAAGATGTGGTTTCTTATTTAAGTCAAAAACATACTTCAATTGCTTATTTAGGTGGTAAAGAAATAATTCATGATAAGCTCTATCATGATCAAAGAAAAGAATATTTTGAACGCTATTGTAAAGAATACAACATTGATTATTTCATAAGCGAAGAAACGTTTTCAATTGAATCTGGTTTTAATATGACTTATGAACTTATTAAAAACAAGAAACTTCCTTCCGCCATTTTTGCGGCAAGCGATCCTATCGCCATTGGTGCCATGCGTGCTTTAAAACAATATGACATCAAAATACCAGAGGAGGTATCGATTATTGGTTTTGATAATATTGAAACAACCAATTATACCGATCCACCGCTTACAACAGTCTTTGCGCCAACATTTGATATGGGCTTTATGGCAGCTAGACAACTCTTTGATGCTTTTAAACATAATGAAAATATTTCACCAATCAAAATTCTTTTACCTTGTTTTTTAATCGAAAGAAATTCGTGTATTTAAAAATCTCTAGATTTTCTCTAGAGATTTTTTATCACTTCAAATTTATAAGATGTTTTTTCGTCATAAGTGTCGCCTGCTTTTAAAATCGTACTTGGGTTTTCTTCTAGATGAATCGCATCCGGCATATTTTGTGTTTCAATACAAATGGCATCACGGGCATTGTAATGTTGTCCATATTTACCAAGACGTCCATCTAAATAATTTGCTGTATAGATTTGTGCTTGTGGTAAAGTCGTTGAAACGGTTAATTTTCTTCCTGTTTTTTCATGAACTAATTCAACTTGGTTTTCTTTTGTATTAAAGATCATTGGATGATCAAATCCTTTACCAAGTTGTAGTTGTTCATCATCATTATCGACACGATCTCCAATATAAGCAAATTCATTGAAATCAAAGGATGTTCCTTTGACATCTTTTATTTCACCTGTAGGAAGTCCATCAGGATCAATGCAAGCAAAACGATCAGCGTGAACTTTTAATAAATGTTGATACACATTTTCTTTTTTGCCAGATAAGTTAAAATACGAATGATTCGTAATATTAATAAGCGTATCTTTCGAAGTAGTTGCATGATAATGCATGGTAAGTGTATCTCCTTCAAGTGAATAGATTGCTTTAAAATCTAACTCACCAGGATATCCTTCTTCTCCATCTTTAGAAACATAATGGAATTCAACACTTGTTTCATCAAGCACTTGATAATCAAATACTTGATAAGAAAAGCCTTTGATTCCTCCATGTAAGGAGTTAGGTCCATTATTAATTGGTAAATGATAAGTTTGACCGTTTAATTCAAAAGTTCCTTTTTTAATACGATTAGCTACTCTTCCAACAAGCGCCCCAATATAGGCATCTAATGTTTGATAAGATTTAAAATCATCATATCCTAAAACCACATCATCAACATTTCCTGCTTGATCTTTCATCAACACTTTAACAAGCGTACATCCATAATTAGAAACAACAACTTCTAATTCATCATTTTTGATTGTAATTAAATCAATATTATTTTCTACTTTCTCAATTTTAATCATCTTAAAGTACCTTCATTCCACCAAATTTTCTTACTTTTAAAACATGACAAGAACCTTCACCAAAATACTTTTCAATTTCTTCTTTATAATGATCAACGTATTCATCTTCTACAAAGGCTTGGATTGTTCCCGCAAATCCTCCCCCATGAACACGACATACACCATGGTTTTCTAAAATACCTTCTGATAAAGCAAGGGCTAAAGAAACAGCTTGATTATCTGGATATTTATTTGAATAAACGTTTTGTAAGTATTTATATGAAGAATCTCCTGAATTTTTAATAACTTGTCTAAACGTATCAAAATCATTATTTTTTAAAGAAGATACTGCTTTTTCCACACGTTTATTTTCATTAAATAAATGAATTGCTCTTAAAATCGCACGATCTCCCACTTCTTTTCTTACTTCTACTAATTGATTATAAAAATCTTTTTCATCTACTTCTCTTAAAACTTCTTTGCCAAAGAATTGAGCTACTTTTTTCATTTCATAAGGAACAGCTGCATAATCATCTGTTAAATCTGCATGAGAGGCATGGACATCTACGATACATAAACTATGTTTAAATGAAGAAAACTCAACATCTACTTTTTCAACAACAGGTTTACTATTATCCTTAAAATCAATATGAATCAAACTTCCTACTGAACAAGCACTTTGATCCATTAAACCACATGGTTTTCCAAAATATACATTTTCACTATATTGTCCCACTTGTCCAATCACGACAGGATCGACTTTCATTTCATTATAAAGACCTGAAAGAATAGTTCCAATCATGACTTCAAAGGCTGCTGATGAAGATAACCCTGAACCTTGTAAAACATCACTTGTCATATAGCCGTTAAATCCACCAATTTTGTAACCTAATTCTTTAAAACGAGCAAGAACACCTCTCATTAGTCCTTCAGATGTTCCTACTTCATTTTCATTTTTCGATAAATCATCTAAAGAAATAGGTTTTAAATCATAATCATCTGATAAAACTTTCACCACATCATTTTTAGAAACAACCGCAATAATGTCTAAATTGATAGCTGCCGCTAAAACTTCACCATTTTGATGATCCGTATGATTTCCGCTCACTTCACTTCTTCCTGGTGTACTATAGATTTCAATTTCTTGATCTCCATAAAGTGAAATAAATTTTTCAATAGCTTCTACATATCTTTGAGGTTGTTTTTCAATACGATTTTCATCAATATAGACTACTTTTAAAATATCATTATAACTTCCTTCTTGAATTTCTTTAATCACTAAACTTGCTTTTTTCATTATTTTTCTCCTACCATTTCTACAAATTTAATAAAAGCTTCTTTTCCTTCTTCATTCATTTTAAAGACACCTGCATCTTCTAATACATTAACGAATTTATGTGTTAATTCTTCTTTAAGTAATTGATCCACTGTATCTTCATTAAAATCATGACTCTTTAATTCATTATACCACGCTACATGTTTTTGCATATTTGAAATTTCTAAAATATTCTTATTTCCTAATAAACATTCTTTTAAAATTTCTAATTCATCTTTTAATCTTGCTGGTAAAACCGCAAGTCCCATGACTTCAATTAAACCAATATTTTCTTTTTTAATATGATGTAAATTTTGATGAGGATGGAAAATACCATCAGGATATTTTTCACTTGTTCGATTGTTTCTTAAAACAAGATCCATTTCATACAATCCATTTTTCTTTCTTACAATTGGAGTAATGGTATTATGTCTTGTTTCATGGCTATAAGCGATAATATCCAATTTTTCATGAGAATAATTGATCCATTTATTTAAAGTATCTAAGGCAAATCGAATCATTTGTTCATCATTTGTTGAACGTACACGAATGGTTGATAAAGGCCAATTTAAAACACTGATTTGTAAATCAGGATATTTATCTAAAGAAATATCTTTAACAACTGTTGCTTCTTCTATTGGGAAGTTATAATGTCCTCCTTGATAGTGGTCATGTGTTAAAATAGATCCTCCTACAATTGGTAAATCTGCATTTGAACCTAACATATAATGTGGAAATTGTTTAACAAATGAAAATAATAATCTAAACGTATTTTCATTAATGACCATTGGTTGATGGTTTTCATTAAAAATAATGCAATGTTCATTATAATAAACATAAGGTGAATATTGCATGTAATAGCGATGTCCATTTAACGTTAATGGAATAATACGATGATTTTGTCTTGCGGGATGATTAAAATTTCCTGCAAAGCCCACATTTTCTTTACATAAAAGACATTTTGGATAACCACTAGCTTTGATTGTCTTTGCCTTCATGATTTCTTTTGGATCTTTTTCTGGTTTAGATAAATTAATGGTAATTTCAATATCACCATATTTATAAAATTGTTTGAAACGAATATTTTTATCTGTTCTTGTTTTTCGAATATAATTCGATGCAATAGATAAATCATAGAAATACTTTGTTGCTTTTTTAGAATCTTCTTTATAATACTCTTTAAATGTTTGAATCACTTCACTTGGACGAGGCATTAAACAATTCATAATGCGTGTATCAAAAAGATCTCGTTCTGTAATATTATTTTCAATGAGGCCTTCTTGACAAGCATAATCTAACATTTCTTCTAAAATATCTGTCGCCACTTCTAATTCTTCATTAATTTCTTCTTTAGTAAAATGATCTAAATGAAATAAATCTAATAATAAGTTCACTGCATAAATTTCATCATCTTCACTAATTAAATGATGTTGTAAACCAAAATGAATAAGTCGATTAATTTGATGATTCATTTTATTCTTTCCTCCGCTTTCTTTCTATACTTATTGTATCATTTTAGTAAATAATGTCAAATAATTTTACTAATTTTAGTAAATGCTTTACTAATTTATTGACTATGTTTTACTAAAAGTATAGAATAAAGTCATCAAGGAGGACTAAAAATGAGTGTTTTAGTATTAGGAGGAGCTGGTTATATAGGCTCTCATACAGTTTATGCATTAATCGAAAAAGGAGAAGATGTTGTTATCGTTGATAATCTGCAAACAGGTTTTAAACAATTGATTCATCCTAAAGCAAAATTTTATCAAGGAGATCTACGTGATAAGGAATTTTTAAATAATGTCTTTGAAAAAGAAGACATTAAAGGTGTTATTCATTTTGCAGCAAATTCTTTAGTTGGAGTAAGCATGAAAGAACCACTTGAATATTACAACAACAATGTTTATGGCATGATTTGTTTATTAGAAGTTATGAAAGAACATGGTGTTAAATATATTGTTTTTTCATCTACTGCGGCCACTTATGGTGAACCTAAACAGATTCCAATCACAGAAAGTGATAAAACAAATCCTACAAATACCTACGGGGAAACAAAATTAGCAATGGAAAAGATGATGAAGTGGTGCGATCAAGCTTATGGCATGAAATATGTTGCTTTACGTTATTTTAACGCTTGTGGTGCTCATGAAAATTGTTTAATTGGTGAATTACATAACCCTGAAACCCATTTAATCCCATTAATTTTACAAGTGCCATTAAAAAAACGTGAAACAATTTATGTTTTTGGAAATGATTATGATACAAAAGATGGAACATGTATTCGTGATTATATTCATGTAAATGACCTAGCAGATGCACATATTAGAGCTTTAAATTATTTATATCAAGGAAATCCAAGTCAAACATTTAATTTAGGAAATGGTGAAGGCTATTCTGTTTTAGAAATTATCAACGCTGCCAAAGAAGTGACTCAACTTCCAATCCATGTCACAATGGCACCTCGTCGAGCTGGTGATCCCGCTAAATTAGTTGCTGATAATTCTAAGGCTAAAGAAATTTTAGGTTGGCATCCTCAATACACTGATATTAAACAAATTATTCAAACAGCATGGAATTTCCATTTAAAAAACAGTAAATAAAATGAACTATACCTCCAAGTTAGTAACTTTGGAGGTTTTTATTTTGAAATATACTAAAGAATTTAAAATAGAATAGGTACTTTTCAATCCATTTATAACGTGCATGAATCAAGTATCAAAATAAGCAAGACCAACACAAGTGACACAAACAAAATAAGGAAAACCAAGACTGTATAACATCCTCATTTTCCTTTTAATTAAAATACCCGGAGGTATTATAAAAGTTCTTTAAAATCATCGATTACTTTTATAACTCCAGGCATTTTTTCATATTCTTTTTTATTATTTGCAGAATTTACAACAATAATTCGTCTACATCCTGCTTGATAAGCATTTTCTATACCACTTTTAGAATCTTCAACAATTAAACAATCTTTAATATTAACATTCAATTTTAAAGCGGCATCTTTAAACATCGCTATTTTATTTTGATATGTTCCATTATCATAAATAATATCATCTACTTTCATCCACTTATCTAAATGAAATGATTCAACAAAAAAATCAATATTTTCTTTAATAGATGCACTAGCTATTGTAAAAGGAATTTTTTGTTCTTTAAGTTGTTTAAAATAATCATAGCTTCCTTCAACTAGATGGAATGTAGCTTGATCTTCTTTACAAAATTGTCGATAGTATTTCTCTTTTAATTTTGAATAATAGTCAATATCTTCTTTTGTTGCTTGGTTATTTTTCATATATTGGATTATTTTTTGATTAGGAACTCCATTAAAATGTTTATGAAGTTCCTCATCTGTAATATCTTTATTTCTTAATAGCCTTGATATCGCACCCCAGGCTTTGACATGTTTATCGTTATCAAAAAACAACGTTCCGTTAAAATCAAAGATAACACCTTTTATCATTAAAACAATTCCTTTGTTTGTGAAATGTATTTATACCAATAAGCTGAAGCTTTTGGATATCTTTTTTGCGTTTTATAATCAATATAAAATAATCCATATCTTTTATTATAACCATTTGTCCAAGAAAACATATCCATCAATGACCATATAAAATATCCTTTAACATTAACACCCGCTTCAATCGCTTTTAACAAGTAATAAAGATGTCTTCTTACATAATCAATACGTGGTGTATCATCAATAATACCATCTTCAAAATCATCTTTATAACCCATTCCATTTTCAGTAATATAAATTGCTTTATATTGAGGATATTGTTGTTTAATACGCACAAGCATATCAAACATACTTTCGGGATGAATCAACCAGTCCCAATCTGTACGATCAATACCTTCTTTATTCATTCTTTCTCCTACACCTTTTAAGCGAAAACGAGATGTTCCTTTTTCTCCTGTACCATTATGATGGATATCATTTTCACCATCATAAGCTTGGATAAAACGGCTTTGATAATAATTCATTCCTAAATAGTCATTTTCTTTAGCTGCTTTTTTCATAATTTCTAAATCAGATTCTTCAATGTCTAACATCCCTTGATTAAGGGCACATAATTTTTGTGCAATTTTTAAAGTTTCATCACTGTAATATCCTAAAAAAGTGGCATCTAATAAGAATTGATTTTGTAAAACATCTTCATTTTTTGCTGCAATAATATCTTCTAATTTATTTTCATTATAAGGATATTTATATTCTAACGATTGAACAATTCCTATCTTTCCTTTATAGTCACCTTTTTTATAAGCTAATACTGCTTTACTGTGAGCAAGCATCATATAGTGCATTGATTGAAATGCTTTTGTCATATTATACTTTTCTCCATTTGGAAAAGTTCCTTCAATATACTGATTTGTACAAACTGCCCAAATTTCATTAAAAGTAAACCAATAGGTTACTTCATCTTTATATTCTTCAAAACAATAACTTGCATATTTTTCAAAAGCATCAACTGTTTCTTTATTTAAAAAATCACCTTTTTGAAATAAAGTATTTGGTGTATCAAAATGATGTAATGTAACAAATGGTTCTACCCCATTTTTATGACATTCTTGGAAAAGTTGATGATAGAAATCAACACCTTGTTGATTGATCTTTCCTGTACCATCAGGAAAAATACGACTCCAAGCAATAGAAATACGTATACCATTAATACCAAACATCTTACATAATTTTAAATCAACAGGATATTGGTGATAAAAATCACTTGCTGGATTTGCTTGAAAACGACCTTTTTCTGCCAAAAAGTCATCCCAAGCAACTTTTCCTTTCCCATACTCTCTTGTACTTCCTTCACATTGATAGGCGGCTGTAGCCCCACCAAAAATAAAATCATCTGCAAATCTCATCATTATTCCCCCATAATCTTAAACACAAATTCTAAAGCACCTTTTGGATTACGTGTTAAATCAATATATTGTTTTCCTTCACAAGCAATACATTTAACACCCATACGATCTGCATCTTTCTTTAAATCTTCGTAATAAGAAGCTACTTGTGGAGCTAAAATAACAAGGTCATAATCACCCATAATATCTAAATGTGCTCCATAAGAACCTGCAGCTGTAACTAATGGAATTCCTTCTTCTTTAGCACCTTTAGCAAGGGCATTGGCAAGTAAACCGCTTGTTCCACCACCAGCACATAATACAAGAATTTTTTTAGAATCTAATACTTTTCCATCAACTTCAACACTGTCATCTTCTTTTACTTCAAAGTGATTGTTTTTTTCTTCTTCTAATTTTTGATTATCATAAACTTTAAAGAATGGATAATAAATAACAAAATCCATTACTAAAACGATCACCAAGAAAATAACAGGTAATAATTTAATACCACATCCAAGTATAATTCCAAGAGGTCCTGGTGTTGTCCAAGGAAGCGTATAGATGAAACCATCCATATTAAAAACATCTACAAAGATTTTAAATAACCAAACATTAGCGATTGGAGCAAAAATAAATGGTACAAAGAATACTGGATTTAAAACAATTGGTGCCCCAAACAAGAAAGGTTCATTAACATTAAATAGTACTGGAATCGAACTTGCTTTTCCAATTGCTTTTAATTCTTTTGATTTAGCAAGGAAAGCAAACATCAAACAGATAACAAGAGTTGCTCCTGTACCCCCTAAACAAACAACAAAATATTGTGCTCCTAAAGTTAAAACTTTATCAGCATGTTGTCCTGCTTGAACAGCAGCTAAATTGGTAGACATATTTAAAACTAATGCTGCTGAAATTGCTGGCTCTACAATTGATGGTCCATGAACGCCAATAAACCAGAATAAAGACATTGCTCCATAAATAAGTGCTAAACCGACATAACCATCTGCGGCTGAAAATAGTGGTTGGAATACTTGAATAACCCCTTTAGCAAAACAAATACCTGTAGCCATTCTAAAAAGATAATCAAATAGCCAAATAATAATCATTGAAAAAGCAAATGGAATAACATCTTTAAATGTTTGTGACAAGTTCGGTGGGACTTGTTCAGGCATTTTAATCGTAATATTACGTTTAATACAGAATTTATAAATACCCCCTACAACAAAAGCTGTCATAAAGGCTGTAAGTAACCCTTTTGAGCCCATAAATTCACTTGCAAAGCCACCTTCTAAAGCATCACTACTTAAAATTAGAAAACCACAAATGGCACAAATCATTGTTGAAATACTATTAATTTGGTTATTCGCTGGCATTTCACGGTTTAAAGTATCTGTAAAATGCTTTGTCGTTGTTGCTGCTACAGCAATCGCTAAGATTCCCATAGAATAGTTGTAAGGTTTCATAATGATTGTTTCTATTTCTTTTGACCAATAAAAACCAAAAACATTTGGAACATAAGCAATTAAAAGAAAGATACTTGAAAATAAAATAATTGGCATACTTGAAATAAAACCATCTTTAATTGCTTTTAAATACTTATTTCTTGCCACTTTATCAAAAAATGGTTTCATTTTTTCAATTGGCTTAATAATTGCATCCATACACATTCTCCTTATTTTTTATAAACATCAATGAGTGTTGAAATAATATCTTTTAATAATAAAGTTGTCATTAAATGGTCTTGTGCATGAACCGTAATAAAGCCAACTTCTACGTGGTTACCACGTGCTTCTTGTTGTAATAATTCTGTTTGTGATTTATGTGCATCAACTAAACACGCATTGGCTTCTTCAATTAATTGATCACATTTATCAAAATTTCCTGTTTTTGCATTTTCAACTGCTAATAATAATTTAGATCTTGCATCTCCTGAATAAGCTACAATTTCAAAACCAATCATACTTGCTTCTTCTTTTGTCATTGTTCTTTCCCCTTTATAATTGAAATAATGGTTGCAGCTTCTACATCACTAATAGTAATACGACATATTTGTTCTATTGGTAAAAGAATTTCTTTCACTTTTTCAACAGTACTTCTATCTTTTGTTAGAATATCACTTGCTGCTTGAAAATGAACAGCTGGTGAAAGATGTTTTTTCAAACGATCAATTAAACATATAATATGAATTAACAATCCAATAAGTGTATCATAATCTATTTTTTGATTTAAAATGATTTCAAGTTTATTTGCAAAATGGATCAATGGTTGTTTTAAATCTTCTATTTGAATATCTTCAAATTGTTCTTGTAGATAATCAAATAAATTTTCTAAATCATCTTCATCAGTAAATAAATCATCTAAACTCTTGGCATTTAATTTATAAACATTTGAAAGTGGAATCATTGTATATTGTGATAAGTGTATTTCTTGTCTAGAAATAAGTCCTTTAATTTTATATTGACTAGCAATTTGATCAATACGATTATAAATAGATTCAATTTGACTTTCTTGAATCAAGAAAATTTCAATATCTTTCAAATCAAAATGTTCTAAAAGATAATTCTTTGCCTGTACTAATTCACTTTCTAGCGAAGAAATCAATACAAGTGCTTCTTTTTGACTATTGTTTCTTACATATTGAAGATCTTTAAAATGTTCTTGTAAATATTGATATGTTTCATTAAGCGATAATAATTCATGTGCTTTATTGGCACTCGTCATCGCAATAAGTGTTAATGGTATTTCTAAAAATTCAATATCGATATTAAGCTCAATCTTTATTGATTCTGCCATTGTACGAATAGAACCCATATCATAAATAAGAATCATTCCTTTTCCTTGATGAATATGTAAAATATATTCTTTCAATTCTTCATAAGATTCATTAATTGTTTGATCTAATTTTAAATCATAGCCATATATTGATTGCTTTCCACTTAATTTTTTAACAACATCGACAATAGAGGTTGCCGTATGTTCTCCATGCATCGCAATAAGTGTGACAACTTCTTGATGATGTATTTCTTCTTGCCCACAAATAAGAAACAACATCACCATAATAACTTCATCATTAGGAAGGTGTATTCCAAAATCATCATTAATTTTTTTAATAAATTGCTGTGTTTGTTTATAATATTCTGGAAATTGTTGAATAAAGTCATTTTTTTCTTTAGGTGATAGTCTTTGTTTTTTAGAAGTCTGAATAATCGCTGTATCAATATGTAAGGCTAATCCATATAAAGTTTTTGTTTCAAAAAGTATATTATATTGATTAGACATTTGATTTAAAAAATCTTCTACATCCTGTATTAATTTTAATGATACTATTTTTTCTAATTGTTCTTTTGAATAAATATTTTCAGTAATACGATAAAAATATTCTTGAAAATCTTTTTTTAATTCTACAAGAATTAAAGAATCCGTTTCTTCTTGTGTTAATTGTTGTTTCTTTAATTCTTTTTTCTTTTCGTCTATCGTTGAATAAATATGTTCTTTTTGTAGAGCTGTACTTTTTAATACTTGATCACCTGTAAATGTATATTGACTGTTTGATGAAACAAGTTCATCAATTTCATCTTTATAGTGTTTGTAATAAATCATCCCTTTTCTTACATGATTTGGAAAATCAGAGAGAAGTAATTCAATGTGTCTTTCATTTTTTTGAATACGTACATAGCTGTTAGCACAAGCATTATGAATATCATTTTTTAATTCTTTAATTTGTCCCGAACATTCATAAAGCATTAAAGAATGTAAAACAGTATTTGCGAGTTGAATAGAACATTGAATTTGTTTTGCTTCTTGGTTTAAAAACATCTCTATTAAATCAAATCTTTCTTTTAAACTTCTTGATTTTAAGGGTGGAATAGAAATCGTGTAATCCAATTCATTCATAAGCGTATAGGATGTTATTTTTTGAAGTGAATCAATATGACAAATGAAAATACATTTATACTTATCATTTGTTGCAAGATGTTGCATTGATTGTAAGAAATCAGATAATAAGTAATCATCTAATAAATGTGCATTTTTCAAAAAAAGTAATCCTGTATTTGCTTTTTGAATTAAACCTTGATTTTCTAAAAAGATGTCTTTTATTTTATTTTGATTTTCACTATAAGATTGACAATCAAAAATAATATAAGGTGCATTATTTTTTAATACTTTTGACTTTACAGCAAATTCATAAATACTCTTTACAAAACAATCAATACCACTTCCTCTTTCTGCAGTTAAGAGAATCTTAGGTAAAACAGAAGGATATAAAATGGCAGCTTTTGCTAGCATAATAGCTTCTTTTAAAGATTGATCATGACCAATTAAACTTTCAAAATCACGTTTTTCATTTTCATTAAAAACCAGTTGATATAAAACAGGTCTTCCATCAATCTTCTTTACTTTTCCTTCTTTTACTAATTGATTCAAAAGAGTTGAAATATTTGTTCGCTGCATATTCAATTTTTCGGATAGAAACAAAGTTGTTAGTTGGGGATATTCTTCCATTTGATATTGGTTTGAATATTCTTGAATAAATTCTAAAAGTATTTCTTTTTTTGTTTTCATGTTGTCCTCCGTTACAACTGTTCTAACCGCTTACAACTATAAAGTATTTTGTTAGGGCTTACAAATCCCTAATGTTCTCTATTTTTATACACTATAGAACAGTTTTTCATATACTGTATAGATTCGTTTTATTGTTTTATACATTTATTATACACTATTGATGATAAAATCACAGTATTTCATACACTGTATAAATCATATAATATAATTTATACACTATTAAAATTAATAAAAAAACCGCTATTTTTATAATAACAGTTCCTTTATACGCTATTTTTTTATTTTCAATCTACAAAAACTATCACTTATCTTATTTTTTAATCATTTCTTTATCGTTTTGAATCAATTCTCTTTGATTTTTATAAGAAGGAAGATACCGAAACACAATAAATTCTACAACTTCATCTGTTTGATTTTCAAAAGTATGTATATCTTTTTCAACCAAAAGTAAATTTCCCTGTTTTAGTTTTAAATATTGTTCCTTATTTGTTTTATCCAAATAACGATAAACAAGTTCTCCTTTTAAAACAAAAATGTTTTCTGAAATATGACGATGTCTATGCCACTCTTGTGAAGTATGAGGATTGATTTTATTATAATGAATTTCGGCATCATCTAATAAATAATAGTCCACTTCTGTGCCGTTTGTTTTATCTACATGAATCGCCTGATCTTTCCTAATTAATTTCATACAATTATTCTCTCGCAAATGAATTTACATATAAAGCCTTTAATTCTTCATCATCCATTTCATCAACTTCTAAATAAAAATGTTTGATCCCTACTGCATCATAATATCCAATCACACGATCTTTCATTTCTTCTTTGCTAACTTCTTTTTTTACACCATTAATTGTTACTTCCATAATCATTCTCTCCTTTTCTCTATTCTATCAAAAAAATGGACTCTTCGTCCATTTTTACGACAATTATTTCTGTTTCATAAATCGTTAAATCATCCATAACTTTCCTCCATAGCCCTACTCTAACAAAAAGAAAATATTAAAGATGTTTTTATCTTTAGTTAAACCACAAATAAACGTATTTAAATATGATTTGTATCTTGAATAATTTTTCCGTCTTCAATCGTAATAACGCGATCAGCAATAGAGGCAATTTCTTGATCATGAGTTACTAAAATAACTGTTTCATGATATTTTCTTTGGGCGATTTTTAATAAATCAACAACTTCTTTAGAACTTTTAGCATCGAGGTTTCCCGTAGGTTCATCCGCGAAAATAATCGCTGGTTTACTTGCAAGGGCTCTTGCAAGGGCAACTCTTTGTTGTTGTCCTCCTGAAAGTTCATAAATAAAAGAATTCTTCTTTTCTTCTAGACCTAATAGATTAATAATTTCATTTAAATAATCATTATCAATCTCGCCATCATCTAAATGAATTGGTAAAACTATATTCTCTAAAACATTTTGTGTGGAAATAAGATTGAAGAATTGAAAGACAAAACCCATTCTTCTTCGTCTAAAACGCGTTAAAGTATGATCATTCATTTCGTAAAGAGACTTTCCTTCTAAATAAACTTCTCCTTTTGTTGGTTTTACTAAACCTGCCAAGATATGAAGAAGTGTACTTTTCCCACTTCCACTTCTTCCAACAATAGCTACAAAAGAGCCTTCTTCTATTTGTAAATCAATATGATTAGTTGCATAAATTTTATTATCTTCATAACCATATGTTTTAACAATATCTTTCGCTTCTAAAATAACATTCATATTAGTCATCTTCCTTTCTTATTTCTTCATTTTGATGTGCTTTTAAAACAATTAATAAAGGAATATTATAAACACATAAATAAACTAGAAAAATAATCCCTACTAAAAGTATTAATTGCGCTATTGGGAAATAATGATCGATACTTCCTCTTAATAAAATCAACTCATAAAAACCACAAGGAATAAGTGTATATAAAAACATTTTTATTGATTTCCATACTTGTTTTATTTTAATTTCCCGATAACTTAAACCTATAATATGATACATAAAATAATCTTGATAATTATTTTCAATATGATTGTAATTTAAAAACATCATTAAAATAAAACCTACAGCTAATGCAAGTATTAAAAGATGTTTAGGAATATTTAATGTAGAAAACAAACTTTCTGAAAGTTCATCACTTGTTACCATTTCATAAACTCTTGCTTTATAATGTTTTTTCATGAACTTTTCTACTTTTATAACATCTTTTATTGGATACCAATGATATCCTGAATAATATTCATCACTTGTATTGAATCGTTTTAAATCATCTTCAAACATATAAATCATTGAATCATTATAATATTCATTTTCATTGATTCCAACAATGGTATATTCTTCACCTGCAATTATCACTTTTTCATTGAGTTTTACTTCATCAAGAGCAATCTCATAATTGTCATCTCCTAAATAATTTCCTTGATCACCATGAGAAGATGTTGAACTTTCTACTTGATATTTTTTCCCTTTAAAAGTTACTTGATTCGCTTCAACTTTAAGATTTGGATACCGTTCTTTTGAAAGAATAACATGATTAAAATGATTGCCTACGACAATTTCATGACTTTTTTGGGGAAATCTTCCTTTTAAATCATCTTTATCACTTTGATAATAATAAAGTTGGCAAAGTTTATAAACAGATTGAGGAATTTCTCGATAAGTCATAGTTATTCCTTCATCAATATAATGATGATTAATAATAATGTCATTTTGAGAAAATTCTTTTAAAAATAAATTTGCTTCTTTTTGAGTTGCCATCATAAGTTCTACCTGACTTTGTTCATTTTGATCTTTTGTTTGAATGGGATGTCCTTGATAGAAATAAACAAGTCCATATAAAGAAAGTATTAAAACAAATACATAAAAACAGATATTCATTCTTTTATTTGCCCATAACTCTCTCGCACTTAAGGAAGCAAGTGTTTGTTTTTTTAATTTTTTATATCTTACTTGAATATAATTAAACTTTTTGCTATCAAAAGTACCTGCCAAAGCATTCTTAGAGCTTGAATAAATGGGAATGAGAACCGTTATAAAAATACAACTCATCAATACCAATACTAAAAATAATGTTTCTTTAAATGAAATTTGATAAATAAATGTATGATAGGTTTTACTTTGAAGATAGAGATAACCTAAAGATACACATACACCTATTAACAATCCTATTAAAATAGAAAGAAAAGAAATCAGTATGTTTTCTTGCATGACCATCATCATTAATTGATTCGTTGTCATTCCTATTCCTCGATAAAGAGCCATTTCTTTCATTCTCTTCTTTAGGGAAGTAGAAGTTAAAGCGAATAAAACAAAAAGTGTAATTATAATAAATTCAAACGTTTGTTGGAGCTGATTGGTTGCTTTTTCTACTTGATTATGAATTTCATTTTGATCATAACCATAAGGATTATAATCATAATGAATTTCTATTTCTTGATAGTTATTTCCATCATTAAATTGAATATAATGATTATCTGATAAAACAGATATATTCGAATAATAATCTTTTGTTTGATACGTCTCCAAGTTTGTATAAATATCAGGTAAGTTTTTATTGGCGGTTTGTATAATACCAACAATCATATAATTTTTTCCTTCTATTTCTATTTGATCATAAAGTTTATACTTTTTAGAAACTTTTTGATTAATTAAAATTTCTTGATCATTTTGTATTTTTCTTCCTTTAATAATTTTTACTCGACACAATGAATAAATATTCTTTTCAATATGACCTACTTGGTAATTATCATATTTTCCTTGAAAATCTACATAACCATATTTAATAATATCTTTAAAATAGTCTTTGCTGTAGATTTCAATTCCTTTTTGAGTTTGTTCATCAATATTTTCTATTCGTGTATACCAAGAACCATAGGTTGAAATATAATAGTTCTTTTTCATTTGATACAGATTATCAACAATAAAAAAACTTGAAAAAATAAAAGTAGAAACAATTAAAAGAACGATTAAAACAATAAGATAATGCTTTTTATACTTTTGAATATTTCTTTTTGCGAGCATATTGATCGTATGTGACATATTCTTTCCTCCTCTAACTTTATCTTATAGTTCAATCGTGAAAACTAAGTGAAATTAGATTTTTTTCTTCATTTTCATTTGAGGAAGTACAATTTCAAAGCAAGCACCTTGTTGATTATAGGCTTTTATAAAACCATGATGGGCCTCTATTATTTCTTTAGCTATATAAAGTCCTAATCCTGTGCCTTTTGAATTTTCCCCTCGATAAAATCTTTGAAATAAAAAAGGAAGATCTTTTTTCTTAAAACCATTTCCTTGATCTTGAATCATCATTTTTAAAGTTGTTTCATTTTTATAAGCAAAAATAGAAAGGGATGTAGAATTTTTTTCTAAACAATTCTTAATAATATTTTCTAATGCTTCTATAAACCATTTTTCATCACATAATACTTTTATATTTTTATTTAAATGAATTTGCGGATTTAGGTAGTCTAGATCTTCTTCTATTTCATCAATAAGCGTTTGTAAATCATATTCTTTAAAACAATATTGGATATTATGAGAGTCAATTAAGGCAATTGTTTGCAAATCATTAACTAAATGCTGTATTCTTTGAATTTGATGTTCTATAGAATACAACTTTTTATTTTGGTTTTCTTCAAGTAATAATTCTGTTTGTATGCGAATAGAGGTAATCGGTGTTTTTAGTTGATGAGAGATATCTTCAATATAGTCTTTTAATTTGAGTTGTTCTTTTTTAATAGCTTTTAATGATTGATGATATCTTTTATTAAGCAAATATAATTTATTAGATAATAGACTTTCTTTAGATTCACCATCAATAATCGAAAAATATTTTTGTTCAATAATAGCATCACAACATTGTATTAAATAATTCATTTGTTTCTTTTTATTTTTTTGTTCCAAAAAATAAAAAAGAATACCTGTAATAATAAATACATTAAAAATATTACTTACCAAAAAAGAATAGATTTCTACAACAATCATTAATACAAATGAAATAATCAAGCAAACATGATTATTCTTTTCTTTTTTTATATTTTCCATCGATACCCTACACCCCTTAATGTTTCAATATATTTTCGATTTTGATATTCTCCTAATGTTTTTCTTAATCTTTTTAAATGAGCTGTTAACGTATTATCTTCCACTACATGCCCGGTTATATCTTCAATCAACATTAATAAATAATCTCTGGTAAGTACCCTTCCATGTCCTTCTACCAGAGCCATTAATAAAGCAAAAGTAATCGTACTCAATTCTAATTCCTTATTATCTTGAAAAACTTTATGTTTTAACGTATCAATAATTAAATCATCTATATAGTAAACCCCTTGTTGCTTCGTTACTTTTCTAAGGTTACATTCAATTCTGGCACAAAGTTCTTTAATACCAAAAGGCTTACATACATAATCATCGCCACCTTCGTTTAATCCCCTTACAATTGTTTCTTCATCATTTAAACAACTTAAAAAAATAATTGGCATCTCATATTTTTCTTTAATCTCTTTACATAAATCAATTCCATTACCATCAGGAAGTTGGATATCCAAAAGAATTAAATCAACATATTCATTAACTTTTTTTAAAGTTTCTTTTTTAGATTCAGCAATCTCTATAAAATATCCTTTCTTCTCTAACATTTCTTTTAAAGAAGATGCAATACTTTGATCATCTTCTACAATTAATATTTTTTTCACAACTATCACCGCTTTTATCATATCATGAATAAATGAAAAAAAGATGAAAGTACAAACTTTCATCTTCCTAAAATATAAATTTTTCGATTTTTAATATAAATAAGTAAATGAACTAAAAAACATATACAAACAACTTTCATTGCTGGTGAAACGATCAACATTGGAATAATAAAACATCTATATAATGCCAAATCCATAAAAATAATTCCAAACAATAAACCTGTATTTTTCTTTAAATCAATGATTTTATGTTGTCCTATTTTATAAAGAAGAAATAAAACATAAAGAATACCTACTATAAAAATCATACAATAAGCTATTTGAAAAACATTATCAAAGATAGGCATTTTCTTTATCATTTCACTTATAGAGATGGCATGACCATTCAAATAGAGTGAACTTATTGTATAAATAAATTCAAAAATATAAATTAAATAAATGAGATACGTATCTAACTTCTTTTCCATAAGACTTCATCCTTTCTATAGTTTTAAGTATACAAAAAGGATGTGTAAATCTTGTGAAAAAAGAACCAAACTGGTTCTAAAGGCGTTTTTTCAACATAGTAATATTTTCTCTTGCCCAAACTTCTTTAAAACCTAAATCAAGAAAAAGTTTTTTGGCAGGATTATTTGTTTCAATATCATCACATAAAAAGCGTAGACCACTTTCTTTAGCTTGTTTACATAAAAGTTCTAAAGCAACTTTTCCTTTTCCTAAATGTCTATAAGGATATTCAATGATAATATTTAAAACATATTCTCGATATTCTTCTTCAAAATAATAAGATACTTCACCAATATATTTTTTTATTTCATCATCATAAACATAAGCATAATAATGTTTAGTATCATTCATCCATAATTGATACCAAGACTTCCATATTTTTTCATTAAAATCAACAGTTCCCCCATTGATTTTATTAAAAGCCATTGTCTTTTTATCTTTTAATAATTTTTTTCTATATTTTAAATCTGTTATTTGTGGTTGTACTAATTTAATCATATTCTTCTCCATAAACAAAAAAATCCTTTATTAAGGACTTTATCTTCACTAATGGGGCGGACGATGAGAATCGAACTCACGAATGCCGGAGCCACAATCCGGTGCGTTAACCACTTCGCCACGTCCGCCGTATCAACTGCATGTATTAATTTACACTATTTCGTATACTTTGTAAAGCTTTTTTATAAAAATATCTACATTATTTTCAATAATTATTATACAATAAAAAAAACAAATAAATGAAAAGGATAAGTATATGAACGAATTAGAAAATTACTATGGAAAATTTTGTGAAGATAAACGTCTTTTAAGGAAGCATGGTCAAGTAGAATATCGTACCTCTATGAAATATATTCATGATTATTTAAAACCAGGTGATCATATTTTAGATATTGGTGCTGGTACTGGTAGATATTCTGTCGCTTTAAATCAAGAAGGTTATGAAGTCGATGCTATTGAACTTGTTAAATATAATTTAGGCATGTTAAAAGCTAAAAAAAGTACTGTTAAAGCTTATCAAGGTACTGCTTTAGATTTATCTAGATACAAGGATGAAACTTTTGATATAACTTTATTATTTGGACCTATGTACCATTTGTTTAGTTATGAAGATAAATTAAAAGCATTATCTGAAGCAAAACGTGTTACTAAAACAGGTGGGACTATTTTAGTTGCCTATGTCATGAATGATTATAGTGTTTTAGTGCATGGCTTTAGAGATGGACACATTAAAGAAGCTCTAAAAAACGGAAAAATTGATCAAAACTTTCAAACACAAACAAATATTGATGATTTATATAGTTATGTAAGAATTGAATTAATTGATCAATTAAATCAAGATTTGAACTTAGAAAGAATAAAAATTATCGCGGCTGATGGTCCAGCAGACTATATGCGTCCTATTTTAAATAAAATGGATGATGAAACTTTTGAACTTTTTATGCAATATCATTTATCTACTTGCGAAAGACAAGATATGATAGGTGCAAGCTCACATACATTAGATATATTAAGGAAGGTGTAATTATGGCAATTATTCAATTAAATTATTTATCAAAAGCATTACTTAGAACAGTTGATGTCACTGTTATCTTACCAACCGATACACTTGACATGGAAAATATGACATATACTAAAAGAAAAGAGTATAAAACACTATATTTACTCCATGGCATCTTTGGTGATCAAAATGATTGGCTTTATGGTACTCGTATTCAAAGATTCGCAAATGAAAGAGGATTATGTGTTGTTATGCCTAGTGGTGAAAATATGTTCTACGTTGATCAAGCAAACACCCATAACCACTATAGTCAATTCATAGGTGGAGAACTTGTAGAAATGACAAGAGCCATGTTCCCTCTTTCTAATAAAAAAGAAGATACTTTTATTGCTGGACTTTCGATGGGTGGCTATGGAGCAATTGTTAATGGATTAAAGTATTATCAAACATTTGGCTATATCGCAGGACTTTCAAGTGCATTAATGTTAGAAGACTGGCTTGATTGTAAACCACCTATCATACAAGGTGTTGATGCTAAAAAATATTATGAAAGTTTATTTGGTGATATAACAAAACTTAAAGGTAGTGATAAAGATTACTATGCTTTAGTAAAGAAAATTCCTCATGATCAACTTCCTAAAATGTATATGTGTATTGGAACTGATGATTTTTTACTTGAAACAAATAGAAAATATCGTGATTATTTACTTCAAGAAAATGTTGATTTAACTTATGAAGAAGGACCTGGAAATCATGAATGGGATTTTTGGGATCGTTATATTTTAAAAATTTTAGACTGGCTTCCTTTAAATAAAAAAGATGAAGGTATAAATAGTGGTCACGTAAGCAAATAAGAGCAGGATAACCTGCTCTTATTTTAAATCAATGTTTGATTAAGTCCCCAATGATCAAATTCATGGAAAATAACATAAATATTATCAGCTTCGATTTTCGTTGTTTCATGAATCATTTGAATCATCGCTTCTGTTAATTTTTTCTTATCATCAAATTCTGCACTTTTATAAAGATTAATTTCAATCATCATACAAGGAGTTTCTTCCCCTTTAAAATACATAATTTGATCATCTTCCATATGAATCATCAAAGCTTTTTCTGTTTTACCAGGAATAAGTGAAATGAGTTCCCCCGATTTTGATTTAATTGTATTTTCTTGTCGTAATGTTAATTTATGATTTGTTTTCAATGATATATATGGCATAATAATTCCTCCTTTCTATTATTTTATCATTAAAAAAATAAATTGAAACTGTTTACAAAATATTTTTTGTAATGATATAATAGACATGCAAAGGTTTTATATAATTTTCTAAAATATCTCAAATATGAAGGAAGTTGTATTTCACTTTATGTACACAATCTCATATTTGCGATTTTATACATAGAGTATTTCCATTTGTAATATTTATAGGAGGTACCAGACATGGCTGTCGGAAAAGTAAAATGGTTTAATTCAGAAAAAGGTTTTGGATTCATCACTAGTGAAGAAGGAAAAGATATTTTCGTTCATTTCTCAGCAATTCAAGCTGATGGATACAAAACATTAGAAGAAGGACAAACTGTTGACTATGATGTAGTTGAAACTGATCGTGGTCCACAAGCTCAAAACGTTGTTGTAAAATAACAAAAAAGAAAGCTGATACGAATAATCGTTCAGCTTTTTTATTTTATCGATAAACAACAACTGGTAAATTAACATAAATTTGTGAATATAAGCTTCCAGCAAATCCTGTTGGTAAGTTAATACATCCATGTGAACCGCTATTAATATAAATATTTCCACCAAATGTACTTCTCCATGAAGCATCATGTAATCCAATACCTTTATTAAATGGCATCCAATATGAAACTGGTGATTCGTATTCATATTTCCCATTTGGTTGTTTTGTTCCTCTTAAAACTCTATTTCTTTCCTTATTATAAATATAATATGTACCATTTGGTGTAAGTCTTGAAGGATCACTTTCTTTACCACTTACAAAATCACTTTCTAGAGCAACCGCTCCATCTTTAACAAGCCATAAATGTTGTTTTGTAATATTGATTTCTAAATATGTCGTTCCTAGTCCACCATTTTCTCCTGATGGAAGTTGTCCTGTATGTTCAGGTGTTCTATTATTTTCACTTTTATTTTCATTGATCATTTTTAATAATGCACTTACTTCACTATCAGTAGAAACTCTAAATCCATAAGTTCCTCCACTGACTGTGTGACTTTGTCCATCTTTTCCAGTAAACGTTCTTGTTGCGCCAATGGAATTATATTGACTTGCAAGTTCTTTAACAAAGGCAGTTAATTTTTCTTTAAAAACACTTTCATCTTTTGTATAACTTCCATCATCTTGTTTACTTAACCAAGTAATAAGTGTACTTCCATCTAAAGCAATTTCTTTTCCTTTAGGTGTTGTATATGTAATTGTTGATAAACAATATTCATTTGCTGCCTTTAATTGATTATTCAAATCTTGATCATCTTTGTAAACTTGAGGTTTAACATAACCATTAGCTTTTGTAACATCTAATTGTTGTTTTCCTTCACTTAAAGCTACCTTGATATTTTTAACTAATTCTTCAGTATTAAATTTTGATCCTAACGTTTCTTCAATAATTGAAAAACTTCCATCTTTATATTGAATATAGGCATCTGTTGGTGCAATTTGATTTTCTTCTTTAGCATGTTCCATTGATGCTATACCATTTGTTAAGTTTTCATCACTGATTTGTATTAAATCAGTTAAAGTATTTTTTTCATTTTTAAAGAATCCTATAAACCAAGCCCATTTATTTTGATTTTTCATTAATTGATTCAATGAATTATCTTTATTATAAGATACACCTAATTGAGCTGATTGTAATACTTCACTTTGTCCATCATTAAAAATCAATTTTAATGATTGTCCATTTACTTTCTTAGATAATTGATCATTTGCTTTTTGTAATGTCATTCCTCCAACATCACTCCCATTGACCATTGTTCCATTTAAAAACTTATCATTGTAATATAGCATTCCTGCTAAATAAACAATAAGAAGAACCAAAACAACGATTCCACAAATTAAAACAGGCTTTTTATGATTCGAATACCAATTATTCTTCTTTTTTGTCATAAATATTCTCCCTCTCTTACATTTCCGCACCTATTTTATCACAAAATATTTATAGGTAAAGAAAAAGTATGGTATTTATCATAAAAAATGATAATCCATACTTTTATAAGATATTTTCTATATATTTCTCTAACTCTTGTATATTTTGATGATAAACAAAGCCTTTCATACCAACTTTTATAGCTGCGTCTATATTTTCTTTTAAATCATCAACAAAAAGGCATTCATTAGCTTTTAGATGATAACGACTTAAAAAATCTTGATAAATATCTAAATTTGGTTTTATTTTTTGATATTTTGCAGATGTATAAAGCTCTTTAAAATGTTGAAAAATAGATTTTGATTGATAATATTGATAAAATTGCATTGAGCAATTAGACAACAAATAAAATTGATATCCTTTACCCTTATATCTTTTAATAAATTCTTCCATTTCATCAAACTGATCAAAATAATCAAACCAATGTTCAAAAGCATACACAATTAAATCTCTTTTTTCATCAGGAATTTGTTCAATTAATTGTTTTTTGGCATCTTGTAAAGAAAGAACCCCTTGATCAAGTTGTGCCCATTGTTTTGTTTGGAATAAATGTTTAATAATATAATCTTTTTCTTCTAAAGAAGATGCAAGCTGACTTGCAATATAGAAAACATCCCATTTACAACAGACATTTCCCATATCTAAAACAATATTTTTTATCATATGTAAAAAATAGGCAAACTGCCTATTATAATAAAGGATTAAGTTTTTCTAAGATAACATCTTTTCCAACAAAACCACTAATTTGATCAACGGCTTGACCATCTTTAAAAAGAATTAAATGCGGAATAGATTGAATTCCATATTTTCCTGCTAATGAAGGATCTTGATCAACATCTACTTTTGCAAATGTAACTGTTGGTAACTCTTGAGCAACTTCTTCTAAAACAGGAGCTAACATTTTGCATGGTCCACACCAATTAGCAAAGAAATCAATCACAACAACACCTTTAGAAACAACTTCATCAAATTGTACATTTGTAATAATTTCCATAATTTCACCTCCATTATATTATGCCAAAACTCTTTTTTTTTACAAGTGATATGCTTATATTATTTGAATTTTATCGCTATAACTGTTATTATGTGCTTGTGATTATACTAGAAATGGAGTGGTATTATGAAAAAGGTCGCAGTTGTGACTGATAGTAATGCAGGTATTCGTCAAAAAGAAGCAAAAGAACTTGGTATTTTTGTTTTGCCAATGCCTTTTACTATTGATGATCAAACATACTATGAAGATATAAATTTAACTCATGAAGAATTCTTTGAAAAACAATTAAATGGTGCAGAAATCTTTACTTCTCAACCTGTTGTAGGAAACGTTAAAGAATTATGGGATCAAATTTTAAAAGATTATGATGAAATCGTTCATATTCCAATGTCTAGTGGATTAAGTGGTTCGTGCCAAACAGCTATGATGCTAGCACAAGAATACGATAATCGTGTTTTTGTCGTAGACAGTCAACGTATTTCTGTTACTCAAAAATACGATGTCATTGATGCTAAAAGATTAGCTGATCAAGGAAAATCAGGACAAGAAATTTGTGATATTTTAACTGAAAATAAATTAAATGCTTCTATTTATATTACTGTTAATACACTTGATTATTTAAAAAAAGGTGGTCGTATTACCCCTGCTGCTGCTTTATTGGGTGGGATGTTAAAAATTAAACCTATTTTACAAATACAAGGTGAAAAATTAGATTCTTTCGCTAAAACTAGAACAATGGCTAGAGGAACTAAAATCATGAAAGAAGCAATCGCTAAAGATATTAAAGAACGCTTTGATGATGACTATCATAACGTGCATATTTGTGTCGCTTACACTTATGATGAAGCACCCGCTTTAGAATTAAAAAAAGAACTTGAAGAACTTTATCCAGGTGAAAATATTATTTGCGATCCTTTATCATTAAGTGTTTCTTGTCATATTGGACCTCATTCTCTAGCAATTGCTATATGTAAAAAAATTTAAGATTCTCGTTTGAGAATCTTTTTTATTTTTGGGTATAATAATTTGACTTTTTTCATTTTGATAGTCTATAATACATTTTAAGTTTATGCTATAATAAAACAAAAAATATAAGGAGGTCATTTATGCAAGAAAAGCCAATCCATAATAAATATAATGGCAATAAAAATACAAAAAATAAAAATTTTAATCGTCATAGATCAACACATAAAAACTATAAAAATACAAAACATAATAAAACAATCGATACTAAAGTTTATGCTTTAGGTGGTTTAAATGAAATTGGAAAAAATATGTATTGTGTTGAACACGATAATGAAATTATCATTATTGATGCTGGGGTAAAATTTGCTGAAGAAGGTTTACCTGGTATTGATTATGTCATTCCAGATTATAGTTATTTAAAACGTAATGAAAACAAAATTAGAGGATTATTGATTACTCATGGTCATGAAGATCATATTGGAGGAATTCCTTTTTTACTACAAGTTGTAAAAATACCATTCATTTATGCTTCTCCCCTTGCTTGTGCGATGATTACAAGAAAGTTAGAGGAAAAGCGTTTAACAAATGCAACGCACTTGATTCGTATCGATGATGAATATCAAATAAAAACTAAATATTTTAATATTGGTTTTTTTAAAACCAATCATTCTATTCCTGAAAGTTTAGGAATTATTATTAATTCTCCTAACGGACGAATTGTTTCAACAGGTGACTTTAAGTTTGATTTAACACCTGTAGGAGATCCTGCTGATTTCCAAAAAATGTCGTTTTTAGGTGAAACTGGTGTTACTTTATTATTAAGCGATTCTACCAATGCTGAAGTTCCTACTTTTTCTAAAAGTGAAAAGCAAGTAGCATATGCTGTTCAAGAAGAATTTAGAAAAACTGAAGGACGTTTAATTGTAGCAACCTTTGCTTCCAATGTTCACCGTGTCCAACAAATCGTAGAAGCAGCAGTTAAATTTAATCGTAAAATTCTTGTTTTTGGTCGTTCAATGGAAAATAACATCCAAGTATCAAGACAAATGGGTTATATTAAAGCACCTGATTCTTTCTTTATCAGTAATAATGAAGCAAAAAAATTACCTGATAATGAAATCTTAATTCTATGTACAGGAAGTCAAGGAGAAGCTTTGGCTGCGTTAAGTCGTATTGCTAATGGAACACATAAATTCGTTAAAATCAAACCTGGAGATACTGTTGTCTTTTCATCAAGTCCAATTCCAGGAAATGCATCAAGTATCAATGTTGTTGTTAACCGCTTATTTAGAGCAGGTGCCAAAGTTTTAGTCAATACAGCATTCAATAACTTGCATACTTCAGGACATGCTAGTCAAGAAGAACAAAAATTAATGTTATTACTTACAAAACCTAAATACTTTTTCCCAGTACATGGTGAATATCGTATGTTGAAAATTCATGCTGAATTATCTCAAGAAGTAGGTGTTCCAAAAGAAAATTCTTTTGTTTTAAGTAATGGAGATACTATTTTATTAAATAAAGGGATTGCTCGTTTAGGACCAAGAATTCATGTAGATGATATTTATGTTGATGGTAATGATCTTTCAGGTTTATCAACTGCTGTTTTAAGGGATCGTCAAATTTTATCTGAAGATGGAATGGTTTCTGTTTTAATTTCTATGGATTCTCATGAAGGAAAATTATTAACTAAACCGGTTATTATTTCCCGTGGTTTTGTTTATATGAAAGATAGTTTTCCTATGATTCGTGAAGCAGAAAATTTAGTAGGTCAAGCTTTAGGTCAATTGCTTGCTGGAAAAACAACTTTTGGTGAAATTAAAAATACAACAAGAGATGTACTTTCTCAATATTTTTATCGTAAAACAAAAAGAAATCCAATGATTATTCCAGTTATAATGAATAAAAAATAATGAATAAAATTAAAAAAATAATTTTATGTATCCTATCTCTTTTCTTAGTTCTATGTCTTTATCAATGGTATATTCAAAGTAAAGATACTTATCGTTTTAAAAGTGTTACTTATACTCAAAAGACATTACCTAAGGAATTTAATGGTTTTACGATTGGTTATCTTTCTGATTTAAATCTTTCTACAAAAGAAGATTTAAATCATTTAAAAGAAGCTGTTAAAGATTTAAATAAAAAAGATGTTGATTTAATTTTATTTGGTGGAGATATTTATAGTAATGATTCATTTGAAACTGATCAAGTAAGTCAAATATTAAAAAATATCCACTCTCGTTATGGTAAATTTGCTGTTTTAGGAGAAAAAGATCAAGGTGATTCTACTAATAATACAAATTTATTAACTGAAGCTGGATTTGAAGTTTTGCATAATGAATTACGTTATATTTATTATAAAGGTTCTATTATTGATTTATTAGGATTAGAAAATTCCGGTGATTGTTCAGGTTTAATCAGCGAAGACAATAAGGATCATTATAAAATTGCTTTAGTTCATCAACCTGATTATTTTACACAAATTAAAGAAAGTTCTGTCCAACTTCAATTATCTGGTCATACTTTAGGTGGATACTATAAGATTCCTTTTATTGGCGGATTAGAAACAAAAGAAATGGGTAAAAAATATGTAAGTGGTAAACATACTAATAATGGAACTACCCTTCTCATTTCTAATGGTTTTCATAAAGAATCAAATGATCAACATCGTTTTATGACATATGATGAAATCAATATTATAAAGCTAAAAAAATAGAACTCATATTTGAGTTCTATTTTTTAATCATTGTTCCAACACCTTTTTTAGTAAAGATTTCTATTAATAAGCTATGTTCTAATCTTCCATCTAAAATATGAACACGTTTAACATCATTTTGTACTGCCTCTAAACAGTTTTTAAGTTTTGGAATCATTCCTCCAGTAATAATACCACTTTCAAATAATTCTTTAGCTGATTCAGTATCAATTTTTGAAATCAATGTTTCTGAGGTATTTGGATCTTCTAATACACCTTCAATATCCGTTAAGAAAACAAGTTTACTTGCTTTAACAGCACGTGCAATTGCTGTAGCAACATCATCCGCATTAATATTATAAGCAAGATATTTTTCATCTAAACCAATTGTTGAAATAATCGGTGTATACCCTTGATCTAATAAAGTATTGATGAGTGTAGTATCCACACTTATAATTTTCCCTACAAAACCAATATCTTCACCTTGAGGCATAACCTTTTCTACCGTAATCATATTTCCATCTTTTCCAGATAATCCAACAGCATGTGTTCCAATTTGTTCAAGATGTGTCACTAATCCTTTATTAACCTTTCCAGATAAAACCATCTCAGCTATTTCTAAGGTATCACAATCTGTAACTCTTAAACCATTTTTAAATTCACTTTTAATTTGTACACGATCTAACATTCTATTAATGTCTTTACCACCACCATGTACAATAATTGGTTTTAACCCTACAGATTTCAAAACAGCAATATCTTTTAAAACGCTTTTTTTGATGATTTCATTTGTCATGGCACTTCCACCATATTTGATGACAACAATATCACCTTCATATTTTTGCATATACCCTAAAGCTTCAACTAATATTTCCGCTTTATTAATTTCTTTTGTAAACTCTTGTTGCATTATATTTCCCCCTACGAACGATAATCAGCATTGATTTTGACATAATCATAAGTCAAATCACAACCCCAGGCAGTTGCTTTTTCATTTCCCATTTTCATATCAATATTTGTCTTAACATAATCACTTGATAAAATTTGTGTTGCTTTTTCTTCACTATAATCAGTAGCCATCCCATTTTCTACAAGTTTTAAATTACCAAACTCACTTTCAATATACAAATCAACTTGATAAGGATCAAATTCTTCTCCAGAATATCCCATTGCACATAAAAGTCTTCCCCAATTTGCATCATTTCCAAAAATAGCTGTTTTTACAAGTGGTGATGTGCAAACACTTTTAGCAACTACTTTTGCTTGTTTAACATCTTTTGCACCATTTACATTTACTTCTAATAATTTAGTAGCCCCTTCTCCATCACTTGCAATACATTTAGCTAAGTATTCATTAACATAATATAAAGCTTCTTTAAATGTTTGATAATCTTCATCTTCTTTTACAATTTCATCATTACCAGCTAAACCATTAGCGAGTAATAAAACAGTATCATTTGTTGAAGTATCTCTATCTACAGAAATCATATTAAAAGTATCTGGAATAACTGATTTTAATGCTTTATTTAATAATTCTTTAGAAATATTTAAATCAGTTGTAATAAATCCAAGCATTGTTGCCATATTTGGATGAATCATCCCTGAACCTTTACAACATGCTCCAATAGTTACCATTTTTCCTTTTACTTCAATTTCAACAGCTAAATGTTTTGGTTTTGTATCTGTTGTCATAATTGAAGTAGCTACATCAATTCCTGCTTGATGATCATCTTTTAATTGTTTTAAAGCTTCATCAATTCCTTTTTCAATTGGATCAGTAGATAATTGTTTACCAATGACTCCTGTTGAACAAATCAAAACTTTTTCTTTTTCTACATTTAAAGCATTTCCTACAATATTTGCGAATTTTTCATTTGCTTGATTTCCAAGTTTTCCAGTACAAGCATTGGCAATCCCACTGTTAATCGCAATAGCCTTTACTGTATCACTGTTTTCTACAACTTGTTTATCCCATAAAACAGGAGCCGCTTTTACCATATTTGTTGTAAAAGTTCCTACCGCTTTTGCTTCAACATCAGAAACAATTAAAGCAAAATCTTTATTTTTCTTTTTAATACCAATATGTAATCCAGCACCTTTATACCCTTTTGGATTAGTAACTGTTCCATCTTCTATTATTTTCATACTCTTTTTCCCCTTATAAAACCGCAGGTGCTAACATAAGACCTGTCTTTTCATCTAAACCAAACATAATATTCATATTTTGAATTGCTTGACCAGCAGCTCCTTTAACTAGATTGTCCATGGCTCCCATCATAATCACTCTATGTGTACGAGGATCCACTTTATAAGCAACATCAACAAAGTTTGAACATTTTACATTTCTTACTTCTGGAACATTTCCTTCTTTTAAGACACGTACGAAATATTCATCTTTATAAATATCATACGCTTTTTTAACATCTTCCTCACTTACTCCTTCTTTTAATGAAGCGTAAGCTGTAATTAAAATTCCTCTATTCATTGGAATAAGATGAGGTGTGAAGTTAAGTAATACTTTTGATGAAGAAACATACCCTAATTGTTCTTCAATTTCTGGTGTATGACGATGACTTGCTACACCATAAGCTTTAATACTTTCATTCACTTCACAATAAAGATTTTGAACTTTTGCTCCTCTACCAGCACCACTTGTTCCACTCTTTGCATCAATAATCAACGTATCCATATCAATAAGTCCTGCTTTAGCAAGTGGATAAATTGATAAAATTGAACATGTTGGATAACATCCAGGATTAGCAATCAGTCTTGCATTTTTAACATCTTCTCTATTGATTTCACATAATCCATAAACAGCTTCTTGAATAAATTCAGGTGAAGCATGCTTAATTCCATACCATGACTCATATGTTTCTACATCTTTAATACGATAATCTGCAGATAGATCAATTACTTTCACTTTCTTTAAAACTTCTTCACTTACCATCTTAGCGCAAACCCCTTGAGGTGTAGCAAAGAATACAACATCAACATTATCTAAATATTTTTCAATATCTTCATCTACACACTTTTGATCTAATAAAGTGAAATACCCCTTATAAACATCACTATATTCTTGATCACTATATGTTCTTGATGAAACCCATTCAATATGAACATTTGGATGTGTTAATAAAAATCTAACAAGTTCACATCCTCCATAACCAGTTGAACCAACAATTCCAACATTAATCATTCTACTTTTCCCCCTATAAAAAATAAAAAGCCGTCTCTAAATAGAGACGACTGATCGCGTTACCACTCTAATTGTTGTAAGTTGACCTTACAACCTCTTTCATCTTTAAGGCAGATCTACCAAAAGATATACTTAATTTCCATCTTTTCTCTCGTAAATGCGCTTCATCTTTACTTCCATTCCTATCTTCCATCAACATAGGATCGCTTTGATTTCCATAAAGACTACTCTTTTAGTCCTCGAGTTTAAAATCATTATATGACAAATTTCCATTTTGTCAATAATGATTTATTAAGAAAAAAATTTTTTATATATAATAAAGATACGTTTACATTTTTTAACATCCAACATTTCGACAAGGATATTGCATATTTAAAAAAAGTAGTTTATGATAATAATAATTTATAATATAAAAACAAGGGGGAAACTATAAATGAAAGAAAAAGTTGTTTTAGCTTATTCTGGCGGATTAGATACAACTGCAATCATTCCATGGCTAAAAGAAAACTATGATTATGAAGTTATTTGTTGCTGTATTGACGTTGGTCAAAAAGAAGAATTAGATGGCCTAGAAGAACGTGCAAAAGCTTGTGGAGCAAGTAAACTTTATATTGAAAATGTGGTTGATGAATACGTAGAAAATTACATTATGCCTACTGTTCAAGCAGATGCTGTATTTGAATACAAATACTTATTAGGGACTGCAACTGCTCGTCCATTAATCGCGAAAGTATTAGTTGATGTTGCTCGTAAAGAAGGTGCAACAGCAATTTGTCATGGTGCTACTGGTAAAGGGAACGACCAAATTCGTTTTGAATTAGGAATTAAAGCTTTAGCTCCAGATTTAAAGATTATCGCTGCTTGGCGTGATCCTAAATGGACAATGGATTCTCGTGAATCTGAAATTGAATACTGTAGAGCTCATGGTATTAATTTACCTTTCTCTGCTGATAATAGCTATTCTCGTGATAGAAATATTTGGCATATTTCTCATGAAGGATTAGAATTAGAAGATCCATCATGTGCTCCAAATTATGATCACTTATTAGTATTATCAAATTCTCCAGAAAAAGCTCCAGAAGAAGATGTTCACTTATCAATTGATTGGGAAAAAGGTGTTCCTGTTGCTTTAAATGGTGAAAAATTATCACAAAGAGAAATCTTAGAAAAATTAAATGAAATCGGTGGTCAACATGGTATTGGTATTATTGACATCGTAGAAAACCGTGTTGTTGGTATGAAATCAAGAGGTGTTTATGAAACACCAGGTGGTACTATCTTAATGGAAGCACATCAACAATTAGAAGAACTTATCTTAGATAGAGAAACACTTAAATATAAACGTCTTGTTTCTGTTGAATTTGCTGAACTTGTTTATGCTGCTAAATGGTTCTCACCACTTAGAGAAGCATTAACTGCTTTTGTTGATAAAACTCAAGAATATGTAACAGGTACAACAAACTTTAGATTATATAAAGGTAATATTATTAAAGAAGGTACAACTTCTCCTTACTCATTATATGATGAAGATATCGCTTCATTTAAAACTGGTGATTTATATGACCATCATGACGCTGAAGGATTTATTACTTTATATGGTCTTTCAACTAAAGTACGTGCAATGAAATTAAATAACAAAAAATAAAAAGAGCCCACTGCTCTTTTTATTTAAAGGAGGAAATTTATGAATTTATGGGGTGGAAGATTCACTAAACCTACAAACCAACTTGTTTATGATTTTAATGCTTCTATTAAATTTGATAAGACTTTTGCCAGTCAAGATATCAAAGGAAGTATTGGTCATGTAAAAATGTTAACAAAACAAGAAATCTTAACACAAGAAGAAGGTCAACTCATTGAAAAAACTTTAAAAGAAATTTTAAATGAAGTTGAAAATGGAACATTAGAAATTGATGAAAGCTTTGAAGACATTCATAGCTTTGTCGAATCTACATTAATTGATCGTATTGGTGATACTGGTAAAAAATTACATACTGGTAGAAGTAGAAATGACCAAGTTGCTTTAGATATGAGACTTTATACTAAAGACCAAATTGAAATGTTGAATACTTTACTTGTTGATTTATTAAAAATAATTCATGATATTATGAAAGAACATGTAGATACCATCATGCCAGGTTTTACCCACTTACAAAAAGCTCAACCAATCACTTTAGCTCATCATATGGGAGCCTATTTTGAAATGTTTAAGCGTGATCAATCACGTTTACATGATATTTATGAAAGAATGGATTATTGTCCATTAGGTTCTGGGGCTCTTGCTGGAACAACTTATCCCTTAGATAGAGAATACAGTGCTGAAATTTTAGGTTTTAAAGGACCTTGTTTAAATAGTATTGATGGCGTTTCTGATCGTGATTATTTAATCGAACTTTTAAGTGCAATGTCTACGATGATGATGCATATGTCACGTTTATCTGAAGAAATGATTATTTGGAATACAAATGAATATCAATTTATTGATTTAGATGATACTTTCTCAACCGGTTCTTCAATCATGCCGCAAAAGAAAAACCCTGATATTTGCGAATTGATCAGAGGGAAAACAGGACGTGTTTATGGTGCCCTTATGGGATTTTTAACAACTATGAAAGGTCTTCCTCTTGCTTATAATAAAGATATGCAAGAAGATAAAGAAATGTATTTTGATGCTTTAAATATAACTAAAGGATGCCTTCAATTATTAAGTGATATGTTAAAATCAACAACATTTAATAAAGATAAAATGAAAAAATCAGCTACTGGTGGTTTTACAAATGCAACTGATGCTGCTGACTATCTAGTAAATAAAGGTGTACCATTTAGAGATGCTCATGGTATTATTGGTCAACTTGTTTTATATGCAATTAGCCAAAACAAAGATCTTGATGAACTTTCTCTAGAAGAATTTAAAAATATTTCTGATGTTTTTGAAGAAGATGTTTATCAAGCAATTGATGTCAACACTTGTGTCAACAAAAGAAATACAATTGGTGCCTGTGGTCAAGAGATGATGAAAAAAGTCATCGCTTTAAATGAAGAATATTTAAAACAATTTTAAAAAGGGCGTTTGCCCTTTTTCTTATGCTCTTCCATATTTTATATGATAAAGCGCTTCTAATAATTCAAAAATGTACGTAATCGAAAACTTACCAATCAAAGATAAATGATCTGTTCCTACTTGAATAAGCATATCAAATTGCTCTTGATATGGTATATTTTCTACTTGAGTAATACATATTTTATGTGCTCTACTTTTTGCAATCTCTCTTAACATATCTGGATGATCTTGCCAATAACCTCCTGCAATCGAAGAAACAATAATCAAATCATTTACTGTTAAATCACGAACCACTTCTTTTTGACTTTGTAAAGGATACATTCCTGTACATTTCTTTCCTAAATAGGATAATTCAATTTGTAGTTGCATGGAAACAGATTGGGTAAAAAAGTTACCCGCAAAACAAATTTCATTACTTTGATAAATAAGATCTACCAGTTTTTCTAATTCTTCAAATTCGATCATTTCATAAGTTGATCTTAAGTTTTGTACAATATTTTCAAAATGATCATTAAATAAATCTTTAGTTGTTTTTCCTGCAACTGGTAAAACAGGAAGTTGATGGTCAAATTGCATACGCATTGAATCATGATTAAAATAACGTAAATTCATGGTCACATCCATTTTAAAATCACTGAAGCTTTCATAATTAAGTTTTCGACATAGTCTTGAAATTGTTGCTGTAGAAACAAAACACATTTCTGCAACATCTGTAATATTTAACTCTGGTATTTTATTAATATTTTCTAATATCTTTTTAGCTGCATTTGCATAAACATCATCTACTTTAGCCGTATTAATAAAATTAATTAAATTATAAAAAGCACTACGCATGATTAACCTCACTCATTTTGATTACAAAAACTTTATCATCATCTAAACATATACAATTCAGTTGTCCTCTTTCTCCTAAAGCAAGACCACCATCTATACCTATCTTATTATGAAACTCATCATCATACCAAACATCAAAACTTTTATCTCGATTAATAAAACAAAGTGGTGTATGTCCAAAAATATATGTCTTTTTTAAGTCACATTCACTTAAAAAGAAATAATCTCGAATCCATAAAAGCGTATCTTCTTCTTGATCTTCTAATGAGTTTTCGGGATCTATTCCTGCATGTACTAATACATAATCTTTATGATTAACAGTAAGTTCAATATATAAAGGTAAGTTTTTAAGATAATTATAAAGATTTCTCAAAAAGACATTTCTTACAATTGTATAATCACAATGATACAAATTCTTTTTACATAAATAATTTCGAATATTTTCTATTGTTTTTTCTCCACCATTTTGTGCCCATAATTTAAATTCACAACTAGGAAAATCAAAATCATTATGATCAATTGCTTCTTTTAAAGCTTCTTGCATCATATATTCATGATTGCCTTTAAGTAAAGTAATATTATCAAACTTTTGAATATAAAAATAGATATCTAAACTGCAAGGTCCACGATCACAAATGTCTCCAAGTATATAAAGTTGATCATGACTATTAAATTGTATTTTATCTAACATTCTTTTGAATATTTCAAAATTACCATGAATGTCAGAAAGTACATATGTCTTACCTTTCATGATGATCACCTAAAATTATCATAGCACAAAATTAAACAATTTGCTTAAAAAAGAGTTAATTTTAAAAAGATGCTTACGCATCTCTTCCAATTGTCGCTACCATAACTGCTTTAATTGTATGCATTCTGTTTTCAGCTTCATCAAAAACAACAGAATTCTTTGATCTAAAGACTTCATCTTCAACTTCACGAATATCAATACCTTCTTCATGTTTTGTTTTAGCAACAGTTGTTTCAAAATCATGGAATGATGGTAAACAATGCATAAATAATGTTGAATCTTTACCTGTTTTACTCATCATTTCTTGAGTTACTTTATATGGTGATAACATTTCCACTCTTGGTTTATATAAACTTTCATCTTCACCCATACTTACCCAAATATCTGTATAAATTACATCTGCATCTTTTACTGCTTCATCAACATTATCTGTCACTTCAATTGTTCCACCTGATTTTTTAGCTTCTTCCTTACAATAAGCAAGTACTTCTGGATCGATATGTAATGATTTTGGACCAAGGCAAACAAAATGCATTCCCATTTTAACAGCTCCATACATTAAACCATAACATACATTGTTACGAATATCTCCAGTAAAGACAAATTTAATATCTTCTAATGGTTTATCTAAATGTTCTTCAATTGTAAGAAAATCAGCAAGTGTTTGTGTTGGATGATCAACATCAGTTAAGCCATTCCAAACTGGAACTCCTGAATATTTAGCAAGAGCTTCTACTGTTTCTTGTTTAAATCCTCTAAATTCAATACCATCATACATTCTACCTAATACTTTAGCTGTATCTTCAATGGATTCTTTTTTCCCCATTTGTGAGTTACTTAAAAAAGTAGCATGTCCACCTTCATCTAAAACAGCCACTTCAAATGAACAACGTGTTCTTGTTGATGTTTTTTCAAAAATCAAACATACATTTTTCCCTAATAAATATTGTCCAATTTTCCCTGCTTTTTTATCTGCTTTTAATTGATGTGCTAAATCTAATAAATATCTAATTTCTTCTTTAGAATAATCTTTTAATGTTAAAAAATGTCTATTTTTAAGATTCATAATAATCCCCCTTTTAATAACCATTATTTTATCAAAACATTGATATTTCTTCAATATTGATAAATAATTATTATTTTGTTTAAAAATAAGACAAATTATATATAATAAGGAACAGGGAGAAAATGAAAGATGAGAAAAATTGGATTTAGTAACGAAAAATACATTGAATTACAATCAAAACATATCAAAGAACGTATCAAACAATTTGATAATAAGCTTTATTTAGAATTTGGTGGTAAATTATTTGATGACCACCATGCATCTCGTGTTTTACCAGGATTTGAACCAGATAGTAAATTAAAAATGTTATTAGAATTGAAACAAGATGCAGAAATTATTATTGTCATTAACGCCAATGACATTGAAAACAATAAAATGCGTGGTGATTTAGGAATCACTTATGATTTAGAAGTTTTAAGATTGATTGATGCTTTCCAAAACATTGGACTTTATGTTGGAAGTGTTACAATTACACGTTTTGAAAACCAAGTACATGCTATTGCTTTTCAAAAGAAACTAGAAAACTTAGGAATTAAAGTCTTTAGGCATTATCCTATTGCAGGTTATCCAAATGATATTGAAAAAATCGTTTCAGAAGAAGGATTTGGAATCAATGATTACATTGAAACAACAAAACCACTTGTTGTCGTAACAGCACCTGGTCCAGGAAGTGGAAAAATGGCGACTTGTTTATCACAACTTTATCATGAATATACTCATGGTATTAAAGCAGGATATGCGAAGTTTGAAACATTCCCTATTTGGAATATTCCTTTAAAACATCCAGTCAATTTAGCTTATGAAGCAGCAACTGCAGATTTAAATGACGTCAATATGATTGACCCATTCCATTTAGAAGCTTATAACGAAACAACTGTCAACTATAATAGAGATGTTGAAATCTTTCCGGTTTTAGAATCAACATTCAAAAAAATCATGTCAACTTGTCCTTATAAATCACCTACTGATATGGGTGTAAATATGGCTGGAAATGCAATTATTGATGATGAAGCATGTAAAGAAGCAAGTAAACAAGAAATTATTCGTCGTTATTATCAAACAAAACTTGATTTTAAACGTGGTCTTGTTGATAAATCAGCTATTTCTAAAATCGAAGCCATCATGCTTTCTTTAGATTTAAAAGCTACAGATCGTAAATGTGTCAATCCTGCATTAGAAATCGAAGAACAAACCAATGAACCAGGATTTGCGATTGAACTTAATGATGGACATATTATTACTGGTAAAACAACATCTTTACTTGGAAGTGCTTCAGCATGTTTATTAAATGCCTTAAAATATCTTGCCAATATTGATGATGATATTTTACTTATTGAACCTGAAGTTATTGAACCCGTATCTAAACTAAAAAAAGGAATCTTAAAGAATAAGAATCCTCGTTTACATACAGATGAAGTTTTACTTTCATTATCTATTTCTGCAAATAATAATGAAAATGCTAAAAAAGCTTTATCTTGTATTGAACAATTACAATACTGCGAAGCTCATTCATCTGTTATCTTATCTGAAACTGATATTGATACTTTAAAACGTTTAGGTATCCGTTTAACTTCAGAAGATAAATTCCAATTTAATCGTATATATCAAAAATAAGCCAATTTTGGCTTATTTTTTTAATGTTTTAAACAATAATGTAAATAGTTCTTTATTTCTTGTCTTCTTGCTTCTATTTTTAAATAAATACTCTTTTCTAAGTATTCTATTTCTTTTACATAACAATGTTGATGTAAATATTTAAAATCTTCTCCTTGACTATAAGGAATAGAGAGTTCAAATACTTCATAATCTTTAAAGAGCAGATGTGAGATTTCATCTTCTAATAAATCAAAACCTCTTTTATATTTTGCAGAAATAAAAACATACGGTGATTGTGGTTGAATATAAGCATATTTATTTAAATCAATTTTATTATAAACATAAATCATTGGTGTATTTTCAACCCCTAATGATTTTAAAACCTCATTGGTTGTTTCTACTTGCATTTGATAGTCTTCAAAACTTGTATCTACAACATGTAATAAAAGATCTGCTTCTTTGACTTCTTCTAAAGTAGAGCGAAAAGCTTGAATTAAATGATGTGGCAATCTTTCAATAAAACCAACCGTATCCGTAAGCAAACAATCATGATTTTTCATTTTAATATGTCTTGTGGATGTTTCTAGAGTCGCAAATAACATATCTTTTTCAAAGACTTTCTTTTGTTTATCCTGGCATAAAGTATTCAATAAGGTCGATTTACCACTATTTGTATAGCCTACTAAAGCAATAACAGGAATTTGATTATTCTTTCTTCTTTGTCTTTGTACTTGTCTTTGTTTGACGATTTCAGCAAGTTCTTTTCGAGAACGGGCAAGCTTTCTTGCAATGATTCTTCGATCAAGTTCAATTTGTTTTTCACCTGAACCCCTAAAACCTGAACCTCCTTGTTGATGAGACATATGTTCTTGCATTCCCACAAGACGTGGTAATAAATACTGATCACGAGCAATTTCTACTTGCAATTTAGCTTCTTTTGTTTTAGCACGCTCATCAAAAATACGTAAAATCAAATCTGTTCGATCTGTAACTTCTGTTTCAAGTAAATCCGTTAAGTTTTTAACCTGTAATGGTGTCAATTCATCATCAAAGATAACCATTTCATCTTGAAGTTTTAATTTAATTTCTTCAATTTTACCTTTACCAATATACGTTGCTGGATTTATTTTTTCTAATTTTTGAATCACCACATCTACCACTTCAATATGACACGCCTCACATAAAGATTTTAATTCTTCTTCATAAAAAGGATTTGTTGATGTTAATACTAAGATTGCTTTCATTCTTTCACCTCTTTAAGTATTCTACCAATTAGGAGACGCTATGAAAAGATATAATGACTATTTTACTTTACTCTTTGTCACATTTTTAACACTTTTTTCTTTTTTTCATATGTCAACAATTGTTGATGTCAGCCATGATGTCATTACCATTGTCTTTAAAAATCTTCTACCCTCTTTACTTCCGTTCATGATTCTTGTTTCACTTTGTTTAAATCTAGGTATTTTAGATATCCTTGCTTATTTTTTACAAATTCCTTTTTATAATTTATTTTCATTGACACCAATGATGTCCTCTCTTTATTTTGTTTCCTTTTTTTGTGGCTATCCAACCAATGTAAAAATCATTAAAGAAGCTTATGAATTAAATTATATTGACCTTGATGAACTTCAACATCTTCTCTCCATTGCTTCTTTTAGTTCCATCTCTTTTATTTTTGTTTCCTTAAACACACCCTATTCTCTTTTGATTTTTATTTGTCACCTTCTACCAAGTCTCATACTTGCCTTATTTTATCACCATCCTCAAAAAAAACTTACCTTTAAACAAGTACGACAAACTCTAAAACAACCACATCTTTCTTTTGTAAAAGCCTTTAAAAAAAGTGTTCTTTCCAGTGTCTATGCTTTCCTCTTTATTTTAGGATATATGTTGATTTTCCAATTTTTTGTTTCTTTTTTACAAGATGTTTTTCCTCAATTTTCTTTTGATTATCTTAAAGGAATTTTAGAATTTAGTAGTGGCTCTTTAAAGATCATTCATCAGTCCAAAAAAATGCTTCCTTTTGTATGTTTCTTTCTCTCTTTTAGTGGTTTTTCCGTTATGATGCAAGCTGATAATCTCTTAGAAGCTATTCCCTATTCTTTTAAAAAATATTTTCTTTCTCGTCTCTATCATGGAATTCTTTCTTTTATTCTTTGTTTACTATTTCTTCAATTTGGATTGATTTGACAGATATATGGTATTTATTTATAATAATAGTAACCATTACTATTAGGAGACACTTATGAAAGAAATTAAGATTCGATACTCTAAACAAAGAGTACTCATTTTCAACAATTTAAAACATAGATATGATCACCCTACTGCAGAAATGATTTATCAGGACTTAAAAGTAGATTATCCCCATTTAAGCTTAGGAACAGTATATCGTAATTTAAATCAACTTGTTGAAACAAAACAAATCAAGAAACTCGATTTAGGAGATACCATGGTTCACTATGATGGCAATATTCAACCACATATGCACTTTATGTGTAACTGTTGCCAAACAATCTATGATCTTGATAATAATGATGAAAAAATTATTAAACAATTTGAAAAAACGTACAAGCATCATATTGATGTTATTGATATCAATATGTCAGGTATCTGTGAAAAATGCTTAGAAAAAAAGGCAGCTTAATTGCTGTCTTTTAATTCACTTTAGATGGATTATAAACACTTGGTCTTTTTAAAGTTTTAACTAGTATATCACTTTGTTGCTTATTTAAATCTATTGCGTCAATATGATAATAATATTGACTTGCTGCTTGAATCCCATAATTTCCTTCACCTAAATAAGTAATATTTAAATACATCTCTAATATTTCATCTTTATTATACATTTTTTCTAAATCCCTAGCGATAAAGACCTCCGCAAATTTACGGGAAAGATTTTTTTCAAAAGAAAGACATAGATTTTTTGAGAGCTGTTGAGTAATAGTCGATCCACCCTCTTTAAAAGAAAAGGTTGTAAGGTTTGTCAACATCGCACGTGCTAAACCATAATAATCTACAGGACCATGTTGATAAAAACGTCGATCTTCGCTTTCTAATACTGCTTCTTTATATATCGGTGAAATTTGATCAAGCGTGACATAATCTTCTTTACTCTTTAGTTGATGGACTCTTTCAGATAAAGATTGTTCTTGGATTTTATCTTGGTAAATTTGATAGCCTAAATAACCATAGTACCCACAAAAACCAGTAATAATAACTAATAATATTATAATCATTTTAAAAAGTAATTTTTTCATAGAATGCTCCTTATGTTATAATCTCAAAGAGGTGAATTTATGTCTTTTATTTATAATTTTTTTCTTTTATATCCCTATTGGTTTATAAAAACAATCATCCATTGGATTTTACAATTTTATAAAAATATTTTTTGTTTACATATCAATGAAAATAAAATTGATCAACTTTCTGGTTTTGAATTTGAATTACTCGTTCAAAAACTTTTGATTAAAAGCGGTTATCATGATGTAAAAATCACTCAAGCAAGTGGTGATTATGGAATTGATATTCTTGCAAAAAAGAAGCATGTTTTTTATGGATTTCAATGTAAAAGATATCAAAAAAATATTGGTGTCAGCGCTATTCAACAAGCATATGGTGGTATTTCTTACTATCATTTAGATCGAGCAATCGTTATTACCAATTCTTATTTTACAGAAGCCGCTTATCAATTAGCTGCTGTCAATGATATTTTATTAATTGATCGTCAAAAGCTTTTAAAAATGCTTAAAAAATCCAAACTCTTTTCTAGTCAAATACCTTTTTATTGTTATATTGTTGATATCTTCATTATTGGCTTTTTTTACTATATATACTTACAATTGCGTGATCTTATTTATTTGAGTATCTGTCTTTTTCATCTTCTTTTACTTATTTATATGTTTTTTAAAACATTACGTTATAAAAAATATAATCAAATTAAAGAGTATACGATTCATGATTATCAATAGCTAGAATCGTTTTTTGATAATGTTGATAGATTTTATAACAAATAAATGCACTGAATAAAACAATAAAAACAATCAATATAAAACAATGCATAAAAAAGTTTTCAGGCAAAATATTAATAATTGGATCTAAACGAGGATTAAAAAGCCAATAATCATTATTAAACACCAATTGATGAAACATCACAAATAAACAATCAAAATCAATAAAAGCAAAGAAGCCTAAAATCAAAGGAATGACAATCGTTAAAATGGCTGTCAATTTAAAAAAGCGATATTCTTTTTGTTTAATTTGTCTATAAACCAAATAAGAAGTTGTACAAAAAGTAAGCAAACATACTATTTGAATCATTTCAAAAATGCGTTTCACTTCTTCAAAATGAATACGTCCACCTTTTGACATGATAAAATCTTTAAAAACAAGTTTTCCTTGATAAAAGATAGATTGATAATGTATTAAGATTTGATAATTTTCTTTAATTTGTTGATATGTATAATGTGTATTTTCAACAAGTTTTAAATGATGAATATCAAAATAATAAAGTGGTTTAAAAAAGACAACAAAAACAACAGAAAAAGAAATGATAAATAGCATGAAAGATATACTTGTCAGTATATCTTTTTTACTATAAGTCATATAAAAATTCTTCACCTTTTTGAACTTCTACTTTAGAAAGGTTTGGATAATCTTGTTGTCTTAAAACTTCATAAATCGTAAGCGCTGCACAGTTAGATAAATTAAGACTTCTTACTTTATCTGACATTGGAATACGTACACAACGATCTAAATTTTCTTTTAAAATTTCTTTAGGAATTCCATCATGTTCATGTCCAAAGAATAAATAATGTTCCTTAGAACTATCACTATAATCTTGATCCGTATAACAAAGTTTTGAATAACGTGTAAAGAAATGATATTCTCCTGGGTTTTTAGCTTTGAATTCTTCATAAGATTCATAAACATGTAAATCTAGATCTTTAATATAATCAAGTCCTGCTCTTTTCATTTTTTTATCATCTAATTCAAATGACATTGGTTTAATAATATGAAGTGATGTGTTGGTTGCAACACATGTTCTCATGATATTTCCAGTATTTTGAGGAATTGCTGGATGTACTAATACAATATGGTTCATTTTTTTCTCCTTCTATAATTCTTTTAAAATCGTATATAATTTTTTGAGCGCTTTAGCTCGATGTGAGTACTTATTTTTTTCTTCTAAAGTCATCTCTGCACTTGTTTTTTGACAAGGTGGGAAATAGAAAATTGGATCATAGCCAAACCCATTGACCCCGGCAATATGATCATGAATTTCACCTTCAAATGTTTCTTGAATCAAGATAGGTTCTTGATCTGGAATACATAAAGCTAGAGCACACACAAAGCGGCATGTTCTTTCTTTACCTTCAATTGCATCAATGATTGCTTGATTGATAATTGGATAAGGGGTATCTTTTCCTAAAAAGCGAGCAGAATAGATTCCTGGAAGCTTTCCAAAAGCATCGATTTCAATGCCACTATCATCCGCTAAAACAATTTTATGTAAATCATCAGCAACATATTTCGCTTTAATCAAAGCATTTTCTTTAAATGTTTTTCCATCTTCAACAATATCTGGAACATCATCATAAACATCTTTTAAAGATTTGACTTCAATATTTAAATCCTTTAACATTGCTTGAATTTCTTTGACTTTTCCTTGATTGGTTGTCGCCACTATGAGTTCTTTCATATTTTCATCTCACTTTCTTTGTATGTATTTTAGCATTTTTTGTATCATAGTTCACTTATTTTCTTTATAATATAACTAGGAGGTTTACTATGATTAAAAGATTAATTGTAAATGCAGATGATTATGGGTTATCTGAAGGTGTTTGTTTGGGTATTTTAAAAGCGCATAGAGATGGTATTTTAACTTCAACTACTTGTATGATGAATATGGAAAACATTGAAAAATATTTAGAAATGACAAAAGGCTATCCAAATTTAGGCTTAGGTGTTCATTTGAATATTACAGTAGGAAAATCTTTAACAAATGTAAGTTTTGTTGATGAAAAAGGAAATTTTAAATCAAGAGATACTTATACAAATAGAGAAGCTATCGTATCTCAAGAAGAGCTTTATCAAGAATGGAAAGCTCAAATTGAAAAATTTATTAAAATCATGGGCCATAAACCAACCCATCTAGATTCTCATCATCATGTTCATTTACTTAATAGTAATATTGATGTTGCATTAAAGCTAGCTCATGAATATGATTTACCTATTCGTCAAGAAACATACTTACAAAAAGATTTTGAACCTGTTTATTTTGAAGAACTATTCTATAACCAAGATGCTACATTTGAAATGATTGATACTATTTTACATAAAGATGTTAAAAATTATGAATTAATGTGTCATCCTGCAATGATTGATTGGAAACTTTATCAAATATCTTCTTATAATTTAAGACGCGCTCATGAATTAGATATTATATGTAGCCAAAAAGCAAAAGAAATGACAAAAAAGATTGAACTCATTAATTATCAAGACCTAAAAAAATCTAGCAATTAGCTAGATTTTTTTAGGTCTAATCATTAAATAAATTGGTAATCCAAGTAAAATACTTCCACCTATAATATTTCCTAAAGTTGAAAGTAACATATGTAACCACACACCACTCCAAGAAATTTCTGTACCAAGAGCTGTAAAAGTCATCGAAAATGTTCCCATATTGGCAATACTATGTTCAAATCCTGGTAAAACAAAAGTCATAACAATAATCATCATAATAAATGTTTTAGCTGTTTCTTCCTTTAGCTTCATTCCTACAAATGCTGCTGCACAAACAATGAAATTACATAAGATTCCTTTAATAAAAAGTTCTAAATAATCAAAATTTAACTTATTAGAAACAACACTTGCTAGATATTGATTCATTGCCTCATGATTAACACCACTTTTAATAAATAAAAAACAAATCAGCGCAATGCCTACAAAGTTTCCTATATAACAAATCCCCCACATTGGTATAAGATCAATAAATCTTAACCTTTTATGATAAACAGGAAACATCGTGGTAAAACAATTTCCTGTAAACAATTCTGAACCAAGTAAAACAATAATTACAAGTCCAATTCCAAAAGCTCCTGCAAAAGCAATTTTAGATGCAATTATATGATGATCAATCAATAACACTGCTAAAGTATAAGATAAAATAGTAGCAAGTCCTAAATAAAGCCCTGCAACGATACTTCTCATAAAAAAACAAAATGGATCATTTTTTGCCATCTCATATTTTGTCATTCCTGCTTTTTCCAATAATTCAAAGTCCATAAAATTTCCTCCGTTTCTTACAATAACATAATTTCAAAATATTAGAAACCCCTTTCATTGTTTCTTTTTTACTTTCATGTTATTTTATATATGAGGTGATTATATGTTTCAACATATCATTCAAGAATTAATAACAAAAGCAATTACTCAACAAACAGAAAAAATCATTGAAAAGAAAACTAAGAAACAAATAAAAAAAGAAGAAGTTTATTTCCAAAAACCTCATCTTTTTATCTCTAATTACTATCAAGCCTATGCTTTTTTATTAACTCTTCCTTTTTTATTAATAATTTTAACTCTTTGTATGATTATTCAATTTAAAAATAATCACTTAGATATGGTCATTATTTGTGTTCTTTTAATTCTTTTACTTATCACTGTTACCTATAAACAAAATCATAAAAAATTAATGATTGCTTATTGGCAAGATATTCTTATTATTTATAACGCTAAGGGCACTCAACTTATTCAAATACCCGCTTATTACTTAAAACAAGCTATCATAAAACCCAATAAACTCATTATCCCTTATCATCAAGAAACTTGGGTTATTCAAATAAACAAACATGATAATTTAAAAGAAGTTGAAGAAATGCTTACGTATTTCCAACTTCTTTAAATCAATTTTCATATTCATCTTGCTGTCTAACTTCATCTAATAAAATTTGTTTTCCACATCTTTTAAATTTCCAATATTCTACAAAAACACCATCATAACTTTCAATCACTTGATTTTGTTGGTCTATTGTTACATCATTCATTTTTCCTTCAATATATACCCAAAAATAATCTTCATTATCATTCTCACTATCATATAAATTAACTACATTTTGTTTAAGAAGATGAATATGACTTAATTCATTTCTCTTCCCCTGAAATTCATTCCAATTTATCTTAGCCTCCCAAGCATCATATAAATTCTCTGTCAAATATTTTTTTAGTGTCTTTAAATCTTGACGCCCCCAAGCTTCTTGTATTAAATAATAACTCTTTTTTACCTCTTCTTTGATTCTTTTTTCATTCCAAAAATCATCTTGATCATCTAAAATAGCTAATTGCTTTTTGGCTCTTTGATGAAGCTTATTAGCTTTATACCTTCTTTGAAAAGCATATACCCCATAAATCGTTCCTATAAATAAACCTACTGAAACAATCGAACTTACTGGATTATATGAACGACGTCCATAATAATAATGATCATGATAATATGAAGGTGAACTACTACTTGAAGAACTTCCTCCACCTCCACTACTTCCCGAGCCACTGCCACCACCAGCTCTAGCATAACAATTTCCTGTAAGTAAACATATCATAATTAGAAATGTTGAAATGATGATTCTTTTTTTCATACGTAACCTCCGTTTGATTTATTATAACATATCATTGACATCTAGAAAAAGAAGTATAAAATATAGTTTGAATTCAAACTATATAGGAGGCAACTATGTTAGAAGATAAATTTTATCATCAATTACTTAAATGTTTTAATCAACAAAAAAGATGGATTAATCAACAAACAAATCAAATTGATGTCTTACCTGGGCAAAGTAAGTTTTTACTTTGTTTAAAAGAATATGGTCCTTTATCTCCTAAAGAATTAGGTAATCATTGTTGTATTGATAAATCGACAACCACTACTTTATTAAATAAAATGGAAAAAATGAATTATATTGAAAAGAAAACTCAAAACCAGGATAAACGTTCTATTCAAATTCATTTAACCAAACGAGGTTATGAAAAAGCATTACAAGTTGAAAAAATATCTAATGAAAGTGAACAATTATTTCTATCAACACTTTCTAAAGAAGATCAAGTAAAAATTATACAACTACTTAAACAAATCAATTTATTTATGGAAGGAGAACTTAATAATGGAAACACAAAATAACTTTGCGATAGGAAGTATTCCTAAACATATTATGTCTATAGCTGGACCAATGATTGTCGCTCAACTAATAAATGTTTTATATAATGTTATTGATCGTATTTATATTGGACGTATTCCTCATGTAGCGACCCTTGCTATGGGTGGTCTAGGAATTTGTTTACCAATTATTTCCATTGTCATGGCTTTTGCTAATCTCTTTGGTATGGGTGGTTCTCCTTTATGTTCGATTGCTAGAGGTCAAGGTAAAAATGATGACGCTGAAGAAATCATGGGGAATTCTTTTGCGTTGCTTGTCATTTTTGGAATTATTTTGACCATTATTGGTTTTATCTTTAAAGAAGATATTTTATGGGCTTTTGGTGCCAGTAAACATACCATTAGTTATGCTTTAGACTATCTATCAATTTATTTAATTGGAACGATTTTTGTTTTAGTCAGTCTAGGAATGAATAGTTTTATTAATAGTCAAGGATTTGCGAAAGTAGGAATGATGACTGTTCTTATTGGCGCTGTTTTAAATATCGTTTTAGATCCTTTATTTATCTTTGTATTACATATGAATGTTAAAGGTGCAGCAATAGCTACTGTTATTTCTCAGTTTGTTTCTGCTTTATGGACACTTCAATTTTTAACAAGTAAAAAAACAATTTTAAAACTTAGAAAAAAATATTTTAAACTTAATTTCTATTATGTCAAACGTATTTTTTCACTAGGAACTGCTGGTTTTATGATGGGTATTACCAATTCGATTGTAACTATTGTTTGTAATTCTACGCTACAAGCTTATGGTGGAGATCTTTATATCGCCATCATGACTATTATTAACTCCATTCGTGAAATTGCTCAACTTCCTGGACAAGGAATGGCTAATGCTTGTCAACCTGTTTTAGGATACAATTATGGAGCCAAAGAATATAAACGTGTTTTATCAGGAATTAAATTTGTAACTATTGTTTCTTTTATAATGATGTTTGTTATTTGGCTAGCAATTACCCTATTCCCTGAATTTTTCATTCAAATCTTTACGCATAATCAAAAAATAATAACTCATGGTATTACTTCTTTACATCTTTATTTCTTTGGATTCTTTATGATGACTTTTCAAATGGTCGGACAATCAACTGCCGTCGGTTTAGGAAAATCAAAACAAGCCATCTTCTTTTCTATCTTTAGAAAAGTAATCATTGTTGCACCTTTAACTGTTATCTTACCAAAATTTATTGGCATCAATGGTGTCTTTATCGCTGAAGCAATCAGTAATTTCATTGGTGGTGGCGCTTGTTATATTACAATGTGGTTGACTATTGGTAGAAAACTTCAACAAAAATGTAAGGAGACTGTATGAATACTCCAAAATTAGAAACAAATAGACTTATTTTAAGAAAATTTAATGAACATGATTTAAAAAGCATTTTATGACATCTTTTCTGACAAGGAAGTTAATCTTTATCTTCCTTGGTTTCCTGTAAAGAATTTAAAAGAAGCAAAAGACTTTTATCAAGAAAGATACGCTTCTATTTATCAAAAAGAACAAAGATATGCTTACGCTATTTGTTTAAAAGAAAATAATCTTCCTATTGATTATGTCAATATTGATTTAGATGATAGTCATGATTTAGGTTATGGTTTAAAAAAAGAATATTGGCATCAAGGAATTGTTAGTGAAGCCGTTGAAGCTGTTATTCAACAAGCAAAAAAGGATAATCTTTGTTATTTGACTGCAACCCATGATATTAAAAATAATCATAGTGGAAATGTCATGAAAAAGGTTGGTATGCATTATTGTTATTCTTATAAGGAACAATGGATGCCTAAAAACAGACCTGTTATTTTTAGAATGTATCAAATAAATCTTGATGGAAAGAACGGATTTATCAAAAATATTGGAATCAATATGAACATTTTATTAAAGAAAACATATAAAGGACAAGTTATTTAAAACCTGTCCTTTTTCCTATATAACAATTAACTTGTTGATAATATTGAAGGTATTGTTCTTTGAATTCTTGTTTTAAAAAAGGCTCTTCAACATATTTAATTTGAAGATGAAACATCATCATTGCAAGCAATGAAATAATCAATAAAATTGTATTAAAAAACATTAAACACATTCCTAGATAAACAAGATCAAAACCTAAAAAGGCTGGATTACGACTAATTTGGTAAATACCATTTGTAATCAAATCTGTTTTTTCTTCATAGATCACTCCTGCACGCCAACTATCTTTCATTGTTAAAACAGAAGCAATAAAAACAATATCTCCTATGATTCCTAAAAATATTCCCATGATGCGAATTATCAATGGAAAAGTCGTTGTATTTAAATAAATACTTAGTATTTCTATGATAAAAGTAGCTATCGTTGCTCCTTTCATCATTATTTCTATCTTCTTTTGAATTCCTTGTTTTCCTTTTCCCATATGATCTGTTTGAATTCCTTGTTTTCTTTGTTGAAACATCTTTATAAAATAACAAAGATAAAAGACAAGCAAAATCATATATCCTACTATTTGCATCTTAATTCCTTCTTCTACTTATTAAATCTATAATGATCATCACGACACCATATAAAACACCAGCTATTGCCCAAATAATCCAACTATATTGTATTTGTCCATTACCATTTTCACCAAAAGTATAATAAAGAAAAATAGCAGTAACAACAAGCCAATAGATGGTACTGATTTTAGATTTTAAAATGTTATTCTTTTTTTGTTTAGGGGTATAATCCCCTGTTTGTAGAATCTTATCTAAAGCATTTTGATAAGTTCCTGCTAAAACAAGAAAAAAACAACCAATACTTACAAACAATAAAAGAAAACAAACAGCAATACTTTCTAAAAATTCATAATTTAAAAAGATAAAAATAGGTAAAACTGATAAAATACATAGAGCAATGCCTAGAATTTGATAACGGTGATAGTGATCTTGATAAGCTTCTTTTTCTTTAACTGCGTATTCTTTTACACTATTTTCAAGAGAAAAATCTTCTTTTTCTAAAAAATCATATTTTTTAACTTTAAAAGCACATAAACAAAATAAGATAACTGCTATCGTAATACAAATAATTAAAAAACTAAGACCTATACTTATTGCTAAATTTTCTGCCATATGAAATCGTTGGTACTGACATAGCGTTGTAAAACCAATTAATGGAATAGGTGAAATCACACATAAAAAGGTTGCAAAGGCAATTTTTAAAGATGATTGTTTTCTAATCTTTAAATATTCTTGTACTTGTGTCAAAGATAAATAAATTCCTGTTTGAATGTTCCCTCCATTTTCCTGATCTAATAATAGATAATCTGTCGTTACATGAAAGAGTTGGCTAAGTTGAATAATTTTATCGGTATCAGGCATCGATTGACCTGACTCCCATTTTGAAACAGCTTGTCTTGAGATTTGAAGATGGTTAGCCAATTCTTCTTGTGACCACCCTTCTTTTTTTCTTAACATCATTATTTTTTCTGATAAATTCATAACTTCCCTCCTGTTTCTATCTTAGAACAATTATTCAAAAAGTACTACCAACTCTACTTTTCGTTTTGTCAACTATCAGTTGACATTTAGATATTTGTTTTAAAAAAGCTTATAATTCCTACAACAATTAATAAAACAAAGGCAAGATAAAGCAAACCACATGAGACCATCACCATTAAAGTAATCGGCAATAAAATAATCGTTAAAACAAATTTTGAAAGTCCCCAAGCTGCATTTAAGCCAAAGAAAAATAATTTTCCAAAAATGTAAAACATCAAAATCATAAATAAAAAATAGAACATTTTAATCTCCTCTTATCCTAAAAAAACATCCATTAACATCATGATCACAAAACCACTCAAAACACCAAAAGTTCCGACATGACTATGTTTACCAAGTTGTGCTTCTGGAATTAATTCTTCTACTACAACATACATCATCGCTCCTGCAGCAAAAGATAAACAAATAGGTAATATTGTTTGCATAATATGAATTGTAAAACCAGCAATAACTCCTGCAATGGGTTCAACAATTCCTGAAAGACTTCCACAAACAAAAGCCTTTGTACGTGACATTCCTTCCTGTTTTAAAGGAAGAGAAATAGCTGCTCCTTCAGGTAAGTTTTGAAGTCCAATTCCAAGAGCTAAAGCAAGTGCAGAAGCAAATGTAATACTTGAATTACTTGCAGCAATCGCAAAAGTCAAACCTACCGCAAATCCTTCAGGAATATTATGTAAAGTGACTGCTAAAACAAGCATCGTATTTTTCCCCAACATACTTTTAGGTCCTTCAGGCTTGTCTTCATTTAAGTGTTGATGAGGAATCACATGATCTAAAAAAAGCAAGAATAAAGCCCCAATGATAAATCCTCCACCTAAAATAAGGGCACTATTTTGACCATTGGCTTCCGCCATTTCCATGGAAGGAATCAATAAAGACCAAACAGAGGCCGCAATCATAATTCCTGCCGCAAATCCTAAAAAAAGTTGTTGATAAAAATCTTTGATTTCATCTTTAAAGAAAAAAACCAACGCACTTCCTAAAGTAGTCATTAAAAATGTAAATAAGGTTCCAAGTAATGGATAAAGTATTGTATTCATAAATCCCCCTTCTTCTTTTATTATAAAGATTTTGAATATTTTGCATAATGATATGCTAAAATAATTATGTTTTTGTTATAATAAGGACAAATGGAGGAATTTTATGAAAGATGGATATATAAGAGTTGCCAGTGCATCAATTGATATACTTATTGGCAATGTTAAACATAATGCTAATGAAATTAAAAAGATCTTAAAAGAAACAAGAGAAAAGAAAGCACAAGTGGTTGTTTTTCCTGAACTTGTTTTAAGTGGTTATACTTTAGAAGATTTATTTTTACAAAATCGTCTTTTAAATGAATGTCTTGTTCAATTAGAAGAAATTATGCATGATACAAAAGGACACCAACAAATTGTCGTTATTGGTTTACCTTTTCATTATCAAAATAATTTATATAATGTATCTGCTGTTTTATATGATGGAAATATTTTAGGAATTGTTCCTAAATATCATATTCCAAATTATAATGAATATTACGAAGGCAGACGTTTTACACCTTGTTTTGAAGATAATATTGAAATTGAGCTTTTTGGACAAATTGTTTTATTTGGTCGTAAAGTAGTTTTTGCTTGTAAAAATTTACCAAGTTTTACATTAGGTGTAGAAATTTGTGAAGATTTATGGCTTCCAAATGCGCCAAGTAATGAACTTGCTTTAAATGGAGCAACGGTCATTTGCAATACATCTGCCAGCAATGAATTAACTGCTAAAAAAGATTATCGAAGAAACCTTGTTTCAATGCAATCAGCAAAACTTGTTTCAGGATATGTTTATAGTAATGCAGGAAGTGGAGAAAGTACAACCGATGTAGTTTTCTCTGGGCATCATTTAATTTGTGAAAATGGAACGATTATTAATGAAAGTACTGGTTTTGATGCTGAAGTGATTTATGGTGATTTAGATGTTGAAAAACTTATTAGTGAAAGAAGAAAGATGACAACTTATCAATCTCATCATGATTATGACTATGTTTACTTTGATATGGATTTGATTGATATTGAAACAAATCATTATTATGATCCTCATCCTTTTGTACCAAGTAATCCTGCACTTCGTGAATTACGTTGTAAAGAAGTCTTTGAAATTCAAACAAGAGGTTTAATGCAAAGATTAAAAGCTACTCATATAAATAAAGTCGTAATTGGTATTTCAGGTGGCTTAGATTCAACACTTGCACTCCTTGTTTGTGTCATGGCATTTGAAAAATTAGGTTATGATAAAAAGAATATTTATGCAATTACCATGCCTTGTTTTGGAACAACATCACGTACAAAAAACAACGCTTTAGGTCTCATGGAAGAACTTGGAGTGACAAGTCAAACTGTCAATATTGCTGAAGTTGTAAGAATGCAATTTAAAAATATTGATCAAGATGAAAATGTACATGATGTTACTTATGAAAATGTTCAAGCCCGTGAACGTACTGAAATCTTAATGAATAAAGCAAATCAAATTGGTGGACTTGTCATTGGAACAGGTGATTTAAGCGAAGTTGCTTTAGGTTGGTCTACTTATAATGGTGATCATATGTCCATGTACGCTGTCAATGTTTCAGTTCCTAAAACACTTGTACGCTATCTTGTAGACTATGTTTCTTCTCTTTATAAAGGTCAAGTTCTTGAAACAATTTTACAAGATGTTTTAGATACACCTGTATCTCCTGAACTTCTTCCTCAAGAAGATGATAAAATTGTTCAAAAAACAGAAGATATCGTTGGTCCTTATGAACTCCATGATTTCTTTATTTATCATATGGTACGTTTTGGTGATGAACCTCGTAAACTTTATAAAAAGACAAAACTTGCCTTCAAAGATAAATATGATAAAGATGCAATTAAAAAATGGTTACGTTTATTCTACTGGCGTTTCTTTAGTCAACAATTTAAACGTAGTTGTATCCCCGATGGTCCAAAAGTTGGATCTGTCGCTTTATCACCTCGTGGTGATTGGCGTATGCCAAGTGATGCCAATGTTCAAATATGGCTTGATGAAGTCGAAAGAATTTAGAACTGCTTGCAGTTCTTTTTTTATTAACTCCTTATTTTATCCTTTTAATAATAGTTTTCACTAAATATTTAAATCCATCTATGATAAAATAAAGCAAGAGGTGACATTATGCATATTTATAACTCAAATCACTATAGTTCAACAATGAAACAAATCATAAATGATTGTTTACACTCTGCAAAAGAAAATCCTTTTGCTATTCATTACGTCATTGTTGACGATCCTAAATATTACGAAGAAATTTTCTTAAAACATACAGATACCATTTTTAATATTGAACTCATGACATTATCGTCGTTTTATCAAAAGCTTCTACAAATATATCATCAAGATTTTAGAAAAAAGACAGATATTCAAAATCTTTTAGAAATTATTAAAATGAATAAAGAAGATACCTTTTCTTTATTTCATTTAAGCGCTAATCATGTTTTAACAGCTAAACAAATATTAGATATTTTTAAAAATTTCTATCTTTATAATATTCAAAAAACAACAAAAGAGTTACCAGATTTATCAAAAGAAAAAATTAAAACACTTTTCAATTTATATCATCAATTTGATCAAACTCATTTTTTAGAACATGATCTTATTTATTCACTTATTGATGAAAAGTGCCACAATTATTATTATTTTCTAACAAATCAAATAACAATTCCTAAAAATCAAGCACTTATTCAAAAGCTTGATCAATATGGTCATGTTTTTATTTATCAAGATACAAAAGAAAATGAAATTCTTGATTATACAGGTTACGTCACAAATCATTTATTTGATTCATCACATACAAAAAGTGATTTTTCACATCCTTATCAAATCTTAAAAGCATCAACGATTCAAGAAGAAGTCAAACAAGTAATTTTTGATATTAATACATTACTTAAAGAAAATACTTTACGTGATTTTGTGATTTATTACCCAAATGATGATTATTATCGTCATCTTTGTCGTATTTTAGATCAATTTAACCTTGCATATAATCGAAAAGAAACAATCACTAATCAAGCTTTTCAAGTCGTTAATATGCTTTTACAATATTGCCTAAGTAAAGATGAAACATATCTTTTAGATGCAATCAGTTCTTTATATTTATTAAATTTTCAAGATCATCAATATGTATCTTATTTAAAAAATTTATATACTTTACAAGGTTTTATTGATGATGAAAATTATCTAGCATTAAAAAAAGCAGTTTTAAATATTCAAGGTCATGATTTATCATCCTATTCTTTATCTTTGATTGATTTTATTGAACACTCTTTTTGTAAAAATGAACTTGTTTATGCTTTACTTTCAAGTTTAAAACTTGAAGGAACTGAACCTCTTTCTTTAAAAGAATATTTAAGTTTACTTCAAGAAATGTTTTCTAAAAAAACACATTCTCTTAAGGAAAGCTATGACAGTCTTTATTTACTTAATTACAATCAACCTTACAGTGAACTCTTACAAGCAAAATATGTTTATTGTTTAGGTTTAAATGAAACAATTATTCCTCAAGAATTTAAAAATACCAATTTACTTTTAAATCAAGAAGCACTTGCATTAAAGTATCCTACAACCTATGATGCACTAAATAAACATCAAAATACTTTAAGACATCTTTTTTCTTGTCATCATCAAAAAATCATTTTAAGTTATGCATTAAGAGATTTAAATGGTGGAGATTTGGTTGTTTCATCGATTATTCAAAAATTAACGAAATTATTTACGATACCAACTTTTAAAAAACATATACTTATTCATCCTTCATTAAAAGAAGATTATTATTTAAAAGGACATCAAGATGATTCATTATCTGTTTTAAATCATCATCTATTGGTTTACAAACAATCCCATCATCAAGTATTACCAATGCATATCAATCATCAACATAATCCTCTTTCCGCAAGTAAATTAGAGGTCTATAACCAATGCCCTTATAAATACTATCTACAATATATATTAAAAGTAGATTCTATAAATAATTCTTTAATACAAAGTAATGAAATCGGTACTTTAGTTCATTATGTTTTAGAAAAAAATCATCATTATTTCAATAACTATCAAGCTAAAAACTTTGATTCCTTAAAAGAAGATATTCATTTAAGTATTCAAAACTATTTAAAGACTCATATGTTAAAGAAATATGCTTTGAAAAAAAATCAATTCTTTTTAAAACTGATTGAAGATGATTTATATAATACAATTATTGTTCTAGCAAAACAGATGCAACATGGTTTATTTGAACTCTCTGCTTGTGAAGAAAGAGTTTATGATAAGATCCAAGATATTGAACTTAAAGGTTTTATTGATCGTGTAGATTTATATCAAAATTATTTAAAAGTCATTGATTATAAATCTTCGAATAAAGAATTGAATTTAGAACTAGCACGTTTAGGATTTAATATGCAAATGTTGATTTATTTAGAAATGTTATCAAAGAATAAAAACTATGATAAAGGCGCTGTTTTGTATTTTAATACAAAGAAAAGGATATTAAAAAGTGAGATTTCTATTTTAGAAAAACAAGATCCTGAAAATTTTTTTAAACTTTATAAAATGGACGGCTATAGTGTAGATGACACTTATTTAGAAATTGATCATGAAATAGAACAAGAAAGTGATATTATCAAGATCAAACTTAAAAAAGATGGTAGTCCTTATAGTAACGCTAAAATTATTTCTCATGATGAATTAGATACCCTTTTACAAGAAATCACTTTACACATTCAAAGTCTTTACCAACAAATGATTACTGGAGATATTCGTATTTATCCAACACGTAGTGATAATCCAAACATTGATATGCATATTAATCCTTGTCGTTTTTGTCATTATAAAGCCATTTGTAATTATGATATTTTTTATAATGAAGATCATCAAATTGAATTAGGAGGTCAAAATGAAGAAAGATAAAAGTTTAAATGATGAACAAAATCTCGCTGTTTATAGTCGTGGAAGTTCTATTCTAGTTTCAGCACCTGCTGGTTCTGGAAAAACAAAAATTCTTGTTAATCGTATGATGTCTTTAATTGAAGATGATCATGTAAGTGTAGATTCTTTACTTGTTTTAACTTTTACAAAAGCAGCTGCTTTAGAAATGAAACAAAGACTCGTAGAAAGTTTAAATAAAAGAATTCATGTTGTTGATGATTCTTTAAAAGTACATTTAGAAAAACAAAAGATATTATTAAATGATGCTTATATTACAAATTTCCATTCTTTTTGTAGTGATTTATTAAGTCAATATGGCTATACAATTCATTTGGATTCTAAATTTGAAATTCTTGAAAATCCTACTTTAATTAAAGAAAATATTTTAAATCAATGTCTTGAAAAATGGGTTCAAGAAAAAGAATTTTATGATTTTTATCAAGAAAATTATACTGGTTATCAATTTAATTCTTTTAAAGAAATTCTTTTTCAATTAGATAATTTATCACATACTGTATATCATTTTGATGATTATTTAGATCAAGTGAAAATAAAACTTTATGATCGTGTCATCAACGATCAAACAATTGAAGATACGCCTTTTGAAAAACCATTAAAAAAATTATTACACGAAGCTTTTCAAGAAGCCTATGATAGTTATTTAAAGCTTGAAGATTATTGTCAAACATATGGTTTAGGTTTTTACTTTGAAGAAACAAAGAAATTACCTGCACCACATACTGTTTTAGAAAATTATTTTCAAAATTTAAAAGAATGTTTTAATCAAGGAAAATATTTTTCAATGGGTATAGAAATTGAAAAACATCGTGCGGCTAGTTATAAAGATGTTGATGATTCAATCAAAGAAACGTATAAATCCTTATTAGATCAAACTAAAAACACTTTTAGTAAAGCTTATCAAAAATGTATGCCTTCTTCGATTGAAGAATTAAGTGAGGTTTTAAAAGTTTCTTATCGCCATTTAGAAATCTATTTAAAATATCTTAAAGAATTTCAAAAAAAATACCAAGCTTATAAAAAATCTCTTTCTTATTTAGATTTTAATGACCTTGAACAATATACCCTTCAATTATTAAGTGAAAATCAAGGAGTTGCTCAAACTCTTTATCAACAATTTCATGAAATTATGATTGACGAATACCAAGATACAAATGAAATTCAAGAAAATTTGATTTTATTAATTTCTCGTTTTCAAGAACCTGAAATTAATCGTTTTATGGTTGGGGATATGAAACAATCGATTTATCGTTTTAGAAAAGCAGATTTAGATATTTTTAATGAAAAATATCTCACTTATGGTCTTGAAGATAATAATCAAAGAATCGATTTAAAATTCAATTATCGTTCAAATAAAATTGTTTTAGATAGTATTAACTATATCTTTAATGCGATTATGGATCGTCGTTATGGTGGTTTGGAATACGACAATGATCCTCATGCCCAACTAAATTACGACTTTTTACGAAAAGAAAAATGTGATACTGATGAAAAATTACAAAAAGCCATGTTACGTTACGATCAAGAAAAACGTTTCGATAGTGAAATCATGCTGGTTTTAAAACCCGAAGATGAAACAGTGGATATGATTGAATATGAAGCAAAAATGATTGGTAAAAAAATTCATGAGATGGTTGGTCATCTTGAACTTGATTTTTATACTGGAAATCGTTTAGCAAAGTATCAAGATGTTGTTGTTTTGATGAGAAATGTTGCTAATTTTATAACTTATAAAAAGGTCTTTGATGCTATTTCTATTCCTAATTTAATTGTTCTTACTAAAGGATTTTTTGAAAGTAATGAAATTTTAGATTGTGTTTACTTTTTAAAAGCATTAGATAATTGTTTAGATGATTTGGCACTTATTTCATTGCTTAAAGGAAATTATAAAAAAACACGCTTTGATGAAAACTGGCTTTACCTTCATAAAATAGAAAATACATCTATGTATGAATCTTTAAAACAAGCAGCCGATCAAGAAGCGATTGATTTTTTAAACTATTATCATGAAATGCAAGAATTTGCTAGAAATCATCCAGTATATGAAGTTTTAGAAAAATTTATTAAAGAAAACGAATATGATCTATTTATCAGTTCTCTATATAATGGTAAACAACGCTATGCCAATGTTCAACTTTTAATTGAAATGTTGAAAGCAGATGAAGGTCTTTCTTTATATCAAATCGTTCATAAATTTGAACAAACAATGACTTTAGGAATTGATTATAAACCTGCTACTCTTTCAAGTGATGGTGATGCTGTTACTTTTATGACGATCCATCAATCAAAGGGACTTGAATTTCCTATCGTAATCGTTAATCAAATGAACCATCAATTTAATTTTTCTGATGGAAAAGCACCTTTAATTCAAGATAAAAATTTAGGAATCATTTTAAATCCTCATCAAAAACAAAATTTAGGAGATTTTCAAAATGTCCTTATTGAATATCCACATCCTTTACGTGGTATCTTTTCAACAGTTCTTGATAATGAAACCATTAATGAAGAAATGCGTATTCTTTATGTAGCTCTTACAAGAGCATCTCAAAAGTTGGTTTTAACGGGTGGTTTAAAAGAGATTAATATGATTGAAAAATGGCAAAAGCAAGTCATCGATTACGCGCTGGATGCTTCATGTCATCTTTTACCTGCAACGATTCGTAAATCAAATCAAATGTTGAATTGGATCATGCTTGCTTTAATACGTCATCCTGATTTTATTCAACAATGTATTGATTTATCATTATTTGATAAAAAAATTAAAAATTATTATGATTTGGATCAAGTAAAAAATAACGCTTTACAATTAAAACTTTATCAAGAAAACACGATGCAACTTAATACATGTCATTCTAAATTTCATACATCAATTATTGATGTTCATACAATTGATGAATATATCTATCCAACAAGTCAAATAGAAAATAATGATCGAGAACTTTATTTAAAAAATAGTCAATTTAATTATCAAAACAAAGCACCTTTTGATAAAACAGTAGCAGTTACTTCTATTATTGATGATGGAAATCGTTTTTTTGAAAGAGATGATGAAGAAAATGAATCATTAATGAAGGCAACTGATCGAGGAACTCTTGTTCATTTATTTTTAGAATTGTATCCTTTAGATAAAGAATTAAATTTTGAAGAGTGTTTTCAAAATATTATACAAAGATCTTTATTTAATGAAGAAGCGAGAACTCTTTTAAATCAATATAAGGTTCATTTAGAAAGCTTTATTGAAAGTGATGTTTATCAATTGATGTTAAAAAGTTCATATTGTTATAAAGAAAAAGAATTTTCATTTTTAAATGAAAATAAACAAATTATTCATGGTATTTTTGACGTTTTATGTATTAACGAAGATAAAATAACAATCATTGATTATAAGACAGATACATTAGCTAAAAATAGTTCTGATGAACTCTTAAAAGAACTTCATCAAGGTCAAATGTATTATTATAAAAAGATTATGAAGCAAATGTTTCCAAATAAAGAAGTGGAAGCTATTGTTTATTATTTACACATTCATCGTTATGTTACACTTTAGGAGGTTTCTATGAAAATATTAATTGCAAGTGATTCTTATAAAGGAAGTTTATCTTCTTTAGAAGTATCTAAAAGTATTCAAAAAGGATTTAAAGAAGTTTTTGAAGATGTTTCTTTTAAAACGCTATCAATGGCTGATGGAGGAGAAGGAACAACACAAGCTATTGTTGAATCCTTAAATGGTCAATATATAACAATTGACTGTCATAATGCCTTACAAGAGCTTATTCAAGCAAGCTATGGTATCACTAGTCAAGGAGCTATTATTGAAATGGCAAGTGCTTCTGGACTGCCTCTTGTTAAAGAAAAGAAAATTAGAGAAGCAAATACAAAAGGAACTGGTGAACTTATTAAAGATGCACTAGATCGTCATTGTCAAAAAATCTATCTTGGAATTGGCGGTTCAGCTACCAATGATGGTGGGATTGGAATGGCTCATCATTTAGGAATTCGTTTTTTAGATAAAAATCACCAAGTTTTAGAACCTATTCCTGAAAACTTACCTTTCATTGAAGATATTGATACTCATCAACTTGATTCTCGAATAAAAGATACACAAATCATCGTCATGTGTGATGTAACAAATCCACTTTGTGGTAAAACAGGTGCCAGTACTATCTATGGCCCTCAAAAAGGAGCTAATGAAAAGGATATTCAATTTTTAGATCAAGGATTAAAACATCTTGTAGAAATATGTGTTAAAAAAGGCTATCAAGATTATAGTGAAGAAGCTGGTTCTGGAGCTGCTGGTGGTTTGGGATTTGGTTTAATGACGTTTTTAAATGCTAAACTACAAAGTGGAATTGAAACTGTTTTAGATGTTGTTCATTTTGATGAATACGTCAAAGATTGTGATCTTGTTATTAGCGGTGAAGGACGTATTGATCATCAATCAATGTATGGAAAAGTACCTACTGGAGTGAGTCAAAGAGCAAAAAAATATGGTGTTGACACAGTTTGTATTGTTGGCTCTATTGGAGAAAATGTTGGTGATATTTATAATTGTATTACAGCGATTGAAAGTTGTATTGATCATTGCTGTTCTTTAGAAAATGCTTTAGAAAACGCCAGTGAAAATGTTTATAAAGCTGCTTTTAGGCTTGCAAGAAGTATCCAATTAGGACAAAAGATGCGTCACTAAACGCATCTTTTTTGTTTCATAAAATTCCAAAAAGCAACTCCAATGATAATTATATAACCGATTACACTATAAACATCAGGTACTTGATTTAATAAGAAAAATCCAAGTAGAGCTGCAAAAATAACTTGTGTATAATCATAAATCGATATTTCTTTAGCAGGTGCATATGTATAAGCATTCGTAATTGAAAATTGTCCTCCTGTTGCCATTAATCCTGCCATGAGTAAACAACCAATTTGTTGAAGTGTCATAGGTTGAAAATGTAAAATTAAATAAGGTACAACAGATAAACATGAAAATAATGAGAAAAAGAAAACAATTTTTGCTCCAGCAACACCTTGTTGTCCTAATTTTCTAACACAGGTATAAGCAATCCCTGCTCCCATCGCTCCTAAAACTCCAATAAACGAATTGATATTACTTACAAAATGAATAGAAGGTTTAATTACAAATAAACTTCCTATAAAAGCAATCACAACTGTTACTTTTTGAATCGTATTTGCTTTTTCTTTTAAAAATAATGAAGAAAAGATAATAACGAAAAATGGTGATAACTTATTAAGCATAGATGCATCACTTACTAATAAATGATCTACTGCATAAAAATTACATAAGATACCTAACGTTCCAAAAGTAGAACGTAAAAGCAACATCGGTATATCCTTCTTTTGATAGGTAAAACCTTCTTTACTTTTAATTAGAATAATAAATGCAAATAGTGCTGCAATTAAATTACGAAAAAAACTTTTTTGAATAGATGATAAATCACCTGATAACTTAACAAAAACATTCATACTTGCAAAAAAGAATGCTGCCATTATAATAAATAACATTCCCTTTTTTGTATCGTTCATAAAATACCCCCTTAAAACAAAAGAATAAGGACACTGTCCTTATTCAGTAATTTTAACAACTTGATGTGCTTGAAGACCACGATCTCCTTCAACTAATTCAAACTCAACCTTTTGTCCAGGATCAATTGTTTTAAATCCTTCTTGAACAAGTTGTGAATAGTGGAAGAAAATATCTCTTTCTTCACCTTCCATGTTGATAAATCCAAAACCTTTATCTTTGTTAAAATTCTTTACAATACCAATAGCCATGAACACTTCTTCTCCTTCTTTTTTATCTACTTAATATTCTACATCATATTGCTTATCTAGACAACTACATTATTCTAAAATTAAAACATTTTTCACCAATTTTTTTTCTACAAGTTCTTCTATTAAATCTGTTGGTGAAATAATACGATATTTAAAAACTTGTGTTTGTTTAGAAAGAGTGATATTCATTTTTTTTAATGAACAAACCACCAGCTCACTACAATATAATTCTTGATCACTTGATAAATCCATTTGATAATCATAAGGATAATTTAAATAATCTAAAGCATTTTTCAAAAAATTTTTAATAAAAGTATTCTCTTTTAAAAAACGAAAACATGTCATGGCTTTTAAATAAGACTCATTTTTTAAATTAGCCATTTGATCAAAGGTACGTATCTGTACACCTCCAACATTTGCATCTAAAACAAGTATTTCCTTTTGCGTTTTATACATCTTCACGATTTTTTCATAATATGGAAAAGAAGTATCCAAAAGTTCTTGAACTTGTTTTAAACTTCCTAAATAGATAAGTGTATGTTTCCACCTACCAGGAATCGCAATATTTGAAATATAATGACTATTTTCAATATTAATAATATCCCCACATTGCAACTTTGAAAAATTTTCTGAAACCTCTTCATAACTAAAATTTTCCTTTTGAGTTGATACCTCGATATCTTTTTTTTGTGTACATCCCACAAGACATAAACATAATATCAAAGCATATATTCTATACACATCATCACCTAGATCATACTTAAACTTACTCTTTTTTTATTTAAATCAACATCTATGACATTGACTTCTACAATATCCCCTATACTTAAAACATCTAATGGATGTTTAATTCTTTGTTTTGACATTTTTGATATATGCACTAAACCATCATTTTTTAAGCCAATATCCACAAAAGCTCCAAAATCAACAACATTTCTAACAGTTCCTTCTAAAACCATTCCTGGTTTTAGGTCTTCTATATGAAGAATATCTTTTTTTAAAAGTGGTGTTTGATATTGATCTCTAATTGAACGATTTGGTTTAATTAAACAATCAATAATATCATCTAATGTATATTGGTCAATTTTTAAAGTTTCTATAACTTCTTTTTTATTAATTTTTAATAATTTATCTTTAAGTTTCACTGTTCCTAAATCAGCTAATGATAATTGACATAAATTTAATAAATCTAAAGTTTGTTGATAATTTTCAGGATGAATAGCAGTAGCATCTAATGAATGATCACCATCTAAGATACGTAAAAAACCTATTGCTTGTGTATATGTTTTGGCTCCTAATTTTTTTACATTTTTTATTTCATTTCGATTATGAAATTTACCATGTTCATTTCGATATAAAACAATTTGTTGTGCTACACCAGCATTTAATCCTGCAACATATTTAAGTAATGACTTAGAAGCTGTATTGATATCAACACCTACATTGTTTACTGTTTTTTCAACAACGAAATCCAATTGTTCTTCTAAATCTTTTTCAGGAATATCATGTTGATATTGTCCAACTGAAATTGCTTTGGGTTCAATTTTAACAAGTTCAGCAAGTGGATCTTGTAAACGTCTTGCAATTGATACTGCAGATCTTTCTTCTACATGATAATCTGGAAATTCTTCTTTAGCAATTTGACTCGCTGAATAAACAGAAGCACCTGCTTCAGAAATAATAGCAAATTCTACATTCAAATGATGTTCTTGAATAAGTTTGGCAATAAAGGCTTCTGATTCTCTTGAAGCAGTTCCATTTCCAATAGCAATAATTTCAATTTTATATTTTGAAATAATATCTAATAAAGTTTTAATATCTTTATCATAATTATCTTTAGGTAAAGTAATAAAGACTTTATCAATGTGTAAGACTTTACCCGTTTGATCAACAACTGCTAATTTACATCCTGTTCGATAAGCAGGATCAACACCTAAGACCATTTTATTTTTTAATGGTGCTTGTAATAAAAGATTTTCTAAATTGACTGAAAAGACTTTTAATGCTTGTTCATTAGCTTTTTCTGTTAATTCTTTTCTTATTTCTCTTTCAATAGAAGGGAATAATAATCTTTGATAACTGTCTTCTACTGCTTTTTGAATATATGGTAAAAGATTTGTTTCTCTGTTTTTTGTAACACCTCTTGTAATGTATTGTAAATAATAATCTTTATCTCCTTCTATATTTACATTGATTACTTTTTCTTTTTCAGCTCGATTGATTGCTAAAATACGATGTGATACTAAAGTTTTTACTTTTTCTTGATAGTTATAATACATTTCATAAACTTTATTTTCATCATCATGTTTTTTCTTTTCACTTGTTTTTAAAATACCACCTTTATATAGCATATCTTTTAAAAACTTACGATATTTAATATCATCAGCAATATCTTCAGCAATAATATCTAAAGCTCCTTGAATGGCATCTTCTACATTTAAAACATCATCATTTAAATATTTTTTAGCTTCTACTAAAATATCTCCTTTATTTAAAGCTAAGATCCATTTAGCTAAAGGTTCTAATCCTTTTGCTTTAGCGGCTGTTGCTTTTGTTTTTCTTTTTTCTTTATAAGGACGATAAAGATCTTCAACTTCGCTTAATTGTGTAGCTTTTAAAATATCTGTTTTTAATTTTTCATTTAACATTCCTTTTTCATCAATTAAACGAATAACATCTTCTTTTCTTTTTAATAAATTCACTTGATATTGATAATATTTATCAATTGTACGTATTTGATCTTCATCTAAAGCACCCGTCTTTTCTTTTCGATAACGTGCTATAAAAGGAACTGTATTACCTTCTTCTAATAAAGATAGCACTGCTTCAATTTGATGTACTCTTACATTTAATTCTTCACTTATTGTTTTAATAATTTCTTGATTCATATAAACCTCTTTAAATACTTGTATATTCTTTTAACGTATAGATAATATCTTGGTAAATTTCATCACATAAATAATCTTTTAATTCATCAATTGAACACCATTTATAATCCGTATGTTCAAAAGAAATAGAAACATGATCATCATCTGTAGATGCTAAATAACCAATACCTACTGTTTGATAATCCTTTCTTATTTTGGTAAAAGTATATGCTGGTTTAACAACATCGATCGTTAAACTCGTTTCTTCTTTCAATTCTCTTTTTAAAGCTTCATTCGGTGTTTCCCCATATTCT